>Ga0156128_16_pt5 | contig 3411 bp, 4 predicted proteins | sample RifCSPlowO2_02_FD_107781 | JGI IMG/M metagenome (GOLD analysis project Ga0156128, IMG submission 107781) | Candidatus Doudnabacteria bacterium RIFCSPLOWO2_02_FULL_49_13 | reverse complement strand
ACGCAAGTGCACGCGAGACCCGTTTTTCTTTTATTTTTTTATCTTTATTCGTTTAATGTTTAATAATATTCAATAGTACAAAATGCGCGATCGCTTAAAATGTACTATGGTCCGGAATTGTTATAGTTTGAATTTTTTGACTAAGGGTTGGTCGCCTGGGAACCGGTCACAAATTAGTATATGCACATATTCCCTGATATCCAAAATATTCGCCAGTTCTCCGAGCTCAAGCTCACAGGCGTAAGGGAAAATAAAGACGCTACGTTGAAAGTGAAAAAATCCCAGATCCTTTAGTTTACGGCGAAATGTTTGTCTAGCGCCTTTGTGATTTTCCGGAATATCAAAAGTCAACAATCGCCATCGTCTATCCCATGTTGTGGGTTTGATCTCGATTTCATTCATGCTTTGTTTAGCAAAATGCCGCCGACCAAGTTTACTAATCATAATTTTAAGTTTGCGTTCTTTGAACTTAAAAGCAATAAATTTTTTACGCTTCAAATAGGCCAAGCTATTATTAATTTGATAAGGAGTATACTTAGTCCTGAGTTTCCGCCTCAAATATGCACGCAGCAAGACATAAGGTAGGGTCGGGGAGAGTATCGAGACTGCCGTAATCAGGGCTCCTACGCTAAGTATTTTTAAGATTTTATATGATAATTCGTTTTTTGGTTTCATAGTACGGATTACACGATCGCTTAAAGTGTACTATGTGGGTAGGAAAGAGGCAAGGAGTTGTAGAGTTGTATGAAAGGAGTTGCATGAAAAGTGACCTAGATTGTTTTGATTTTGGTACAAGAAGTGGTATAATTTATTTGCCTTTTTAAACCTGAGAAACACAATGGCTTTAAATAAAAATGAACGGTTGCAAGAATGGGGGTTGATTGCCGGCGATCTTTTGACCGAAACCGGCCGGGGATGGTGGTATGCCCTGATCATCACGATTGTTGCTATCATTCCGATGTTTTATACGGCCAAATTTTTGTTGACGCGGGCAATCGTGAGCAGTTATCATCCGCCACAGGTGATTTACACCGAAGCCGTCACCGTGCCGCTCTCGGTTATGGATCAGAAAATTTTCAGCCTCGGCCAGAACGCTTACTCCGGATATATTAGGATCAAAAACGTCAATTTGGAATGGGGCACTCCCGCCCAGCGTTACACCGTGGAATTCAAAACCTTGGGGGGCACTTTGATCAACCGGATTGCCGGTGCAGTTTTTATTCTCCCGGCTTCGGAAAAACTGGTCGTGTTTTCTCGTTTCACCTCCCAACAGAAACCGGAGACCATACAGGTAACTTTGGAGGCCACGGAGTTCTTGCGCAAGCCGGCACTGAGTCTGACCGTTGAATTGGAGCGCGTCAGTTTTAAAACCGGCAATGATGCGACCTTGGTTTCAGCGGGAATCCGGAACCTGAGCGCGTTTACCATCAATCAAATCAATCTGCCAGTGGCGCTTTATAATGCCAAAAATGAAGTGGTGGGAGTGAATTTCACTTATCTAAATCAGGTCCGGTCCGGCGAAACGCGGACCTTCCAGTATGTTTGGGCCAGCCCGGTTACCGGCGCAGTGCGGGCTGAGATTGTCCCGGAAATAAATATTTTTGACCGTAATATTTTATCAACCGATGCGGGCATATCGCCTTTTGACCAGCAATGAGTCCCGTTAGAAATTCTGCGTTGATTGTAAAAATAATATAAATTAACTAATCACTATTTCTAACGGGATGAGAAATTGGCTCTCGGGATTCAAATACTTTGATCTTTATATTTTCAGCAGCAGTTCTCTGCTGCTCGTTTTGGGTTTGTTGATGATTTATTCCACAACACTCAATAGCCCAACCAATTTGCTCGGTCGCCAGTCGGTTTACGCCGTCCTGGGTTTTGTGGCTTTGTTTGCCGTGGCGTTTTTTGATTATCGCAAGCTAAAAAAAACCACGGGAGTTTTGTATATAATTACGGTTTTGCTGCTGATCGCGGTCTGGCTATTCGGCCGAAACATTCAGGGCTCGACTCGCTGGATTGACCTCTGGATTTTCCGTTTGCAGCCGGCGGAATTTGCCAAGCTGTTTATGGTCATCATTATGGCCAAATTCCTGGATCAATCAGGCGAAAAGATTAAGAGTCTCTGGTATGTCCTGCTCTCCGCCGTATACGTCGCTGTCCCGGCCGGCCTGATTTTAATTGAGCCGGACTTGGGGACCTCATTGGTCCTATTTTTGACCTGGCTTTGCATGTTGCTGTTTTCCAGAATGAACAAAAAACATCTGGCCATATTGGCTTTGATCGCCGTGGTCTTGGGCGTGTTCGGCTGGTTTTTTGTGCTGCATGATTACCAGAAAAACCGGATCTATACGTTTTTGGACCCGCAAGCCGATCCCCGCGGCCGGGGCTACAATGTCATTCAATCAATCATCGCGGTCGGGTCAGGCTCCATGACCGGCCGGGGAGTCGGCCGCGGCCTGCAATCCCAGCTTAAGTTTTTGCCGGAGCGGCAAACTGACTTCATTTTTGCTTCCACGGCTGAAGAATTGGGCCTGGTCGGCAGCTTGTTTATTTTAACGATGTTTGGCGTCATGTTTGCCCGAATCATTAAAGCCTGCAAGCTGGCCCGCGATAACTTTGGGATGTATCTGACCCTGGGGATATTTTTTATGCTCTTGATCCAGTTTTTAATCAACATTGGGATGAATGTCGGTTTGATGCCAGTGACCGGCATTCCATTGCCGCTGCTCAGTTATGGCGGCAGCTCGCTCATTACCACTATGCTCGCTTTGGGCCTGGTGCAAAGCGTGATTGCGCGGCAACGGGCGGTCAGGTTTGACTGAAACAATGCCGGATAGATTAAAATACATATTTAAATATATATTTACCAGACAGAACCTGATTGTGATTTCAGCCTGCTTGGCTTTTTTAATTTACAAACTTTCAAACCTGGCCTGGCGGTTTGGCGACGGCAACGCGTATTTGTATATGGTGGATCAGTTTTTGCATGGCCATTGGCCTTATCGGGATTTCTTTTTGGCTGATCCGCCGTTCTTCGTGCTGTTTTTAAGCCTGGTTCGGACAATTTTTGGCACCCACTGGCTATGGTATCAGACAATACCGGTAATTTTGCAGATTATCAACGCCGTTTTGCTCTGGCGCTTGCTTAAGCCGACGAACCACCTAGCTTTCTTGGCGCCGGTCCTTTATTTATTTTCGTTTACCGTTCTGGCCACTTCGGATTTTTCCACCGGAGTGCAATTGGTTGTTCTGTTCGCATTGCTCGGGGATTTTTTATACCAGGCCCGACATCCGTTTTGGTCCGGGGTTTTTTGGTCTTTGGCCGCGCTGACCAAGCTTTATGCGCTGCCGGCATTGCTCGGTTGGCTGCTGTATTTGATTTTGGCCAAAAAATTTTCCTGGCATTTT
>Ga0156128_16_pt8 | contig 10298 bp, 10 predicted proteins | sample RifCSPlowO2_02_FD_107781 | JGI IMG/M metagenome (GOLD analysis project Ga0156128, IMG submission 107781) | Candidatus Doudnabacteria bacterium RIFCSPLOWO2_02_FULL_49_13 | reverse complement strand
TGAGGCCGCCGCCAGCCGGGAACTGGCGGAAGAAGCGGGGATGCAAGCGAGCGGATGGCAGCTCCTGTTGGCCAGCCAGCCGAGCAGCAAGATTGACTGGGCGATTTATACTTTGATTGCCAAAGGCTGCCGGCAAATCGGCGGGCAAACCCTCGATGGCGGCGAGAAGATTAATCTCAAGTTTTTGACCTTCGAAGAATTTGTGGCGACGGTGACGGCCCCAACTTTCGATGATCACGAAATCAAGATGGAATTTTTGCAAGCCCGCTTGGATCCGGCGCGCTTGGCTGTTCTCAAAGCCGCATTGCGGGGTTGACCCAGCAATACAACTTCAATGCTTTGGTTTTTAATGGTTTTTGAAATAAAAAATTTAATGATAGATTATATTTAAATATCACTTTAGACCGATCGACACTTTATGATATATCAACATTTATCGATGTAATATACGGGGTTGACCCCCGCACCAAATTTTGGTGAGGGGGTTGACAAAACCCCCTAAAAGGAGTATAATTGCTAGTTGGTGCCAATGCTTGGCGCCCGCAATTCACTTGTTATTTTCAGAGCTCTTAGGAGGAGTTTTTTCGATACAGTTTTTCTTTCCACCCTTCCCCCGCCCTCGCAACCGTCAGATTGAAGGAGCACACGAATGAAGAAGACCCTGTTGACTCTCGCCGCCGTGATCGCGGTCATCGCGTTCATCGGCAATTGCGTCGCGCCCGTGCTGCACGCGCAGACGCTGCCGGGCGCGCCGACCACACCGCCCCTCCCGACCGCTAACACCGTCATTGGTGCTGTCGACGCCTGGCACGGCGGTTGGGCGGCCGACCGCACGGATCCGGAGCAGTCAATCACCGTCGCTCTGGTGATGGAGACCGGAGGCTCGATGCGGCTGCTCACCTACGTGTGGGCCAACGGCCCGCGACCGGACGTCAACAAGAATGTCGGCATTCCGGGCGACCACGGGTTCGGCATCGGCATCGACGAGGTCAACCAGATCTGCGATGGCAACCAGCACATCATGCACTACTTCGGGTTGGCCGTCGAAAGCGGCAAGCCCGTGGAGTTGCCTGTTTCGTCACCGAACGCGAACAAGATCACCTGCGGCACCAAGGCCGGCGCCATCACCGGAACCGTGAAGAACCGGTTCGGCAAGGCCGTGACCACGGAGAGCTGGAATGCCTCGGGAGTCGTGCTGCTGAAGCTCGATGACCGCGGGATTGCCCAGAACTTCGCGTATAGCTCGGTGGACGCCGACGGCAAGTTCAGCATCACCCAGGGTATGGGTGGTGAGAATCTGCTGGACGGCACGTACGAGCTGTGGGTATTGGCGCGGGGATATCTGAATAACATCCCCAGCCATAGGCGGTTCACGTATACGCGTACAACGGCCTTGGGGTTCACGTTCATGATCGACAAAGCCCCGGTGTACATCGAGGTCAACGGTGAAGCCCCGGCAATCCCCAGCAGCGGCCAGTACTTGTCCGTTCCGCTGCGGGTCTGCAACCTGGACTTCACGCCGGGGTCCATGGGGTTCCTCACCGAGCTCCATATCAACACGTCGGGGCCGGGCAAGAGCTCGCTGTATAACGTGACGCCGGATCAGACCTGGTACGTGTCTGTGCCGCCGGATCCGGGCACGTGCTACACTACTTCGCTGTCACTGAGCATCGACCCGACTCTGCCCGACGGCCAGTACTACTGCGCTTCGGTCAAAGCGACGGCGACGGGCGATCCGGATGATGGGTGGAGTGAGACGGGAACGTGCGCGCCGAAGGGAGCGAAGGAGAACCTCGGCAGCCTCCGGCCCAAAGGTTAACCTGTATCATCTGAAGGGCCGTTCGTTCAGCCATCCCCGCTTTTTGGGGAGGGGTTGCGAACGGTTCTTTTCTTTGTCTGGGATTTTTTGTTCCGGCCTGGACTAAGTCCAGCGTCGGAGATATTATAACTTTATGCTAACCAAGAAACCCCCGCTTAAATCATACGTTAAATATCACAATGACGGCTCGATCTGGGCCCAAGGCCAGATGGCGGGCCGGGTGATGCAGGCGATGCTGGAAATGAAAAAAATTGACCTCGCCGCCTTAGAGCAAGCGGCTCAAGCATAATCCAAAGCCTGCCTTGACAGATATATTAAAAATGTCTATATTTCATATATCATGAAAAATACTACTCTCCATGTGACCATGGACAAACAAACCAAAGATGCGGCGGCGAAGTTAGCCAAAGAGATGGGTCTGGATTTAAGCTCGGTCGTCAAAGCCAGTCTGAGAACTTTTGTGCAGACGCAGGTTTTCCACGTGGAAAAATTTCAGCGCATGACTCCATATTTGGAGAGAATAATTGCTCAGGCTCGAAAAGATTTCAAACAGGGAAAGAATACCTCCGGGCCATTCTCCACTCCTCGGGAAGTTACCGCTTATTTGAATTCTTTGAAATGAAAGTTTATTTCAGCAAAAATTTCGATAAAGGATATAAAAAGTTGCAGCGTAAAATAATGCGCAAAGCGGATGAGCGCATTGTTTTATTTTCAATCAATCCGACGGATTCGATATTAAATAATCATTTGTTGTTCGGAAAATACGAAGGACACCGGAGCATCAATATTACCGGTGACCTCAGGGCAATTTATACCATGATTGACGAAGATACGGCTTTATTTGTTGCCATCGGCACCCATAGCCAGCTTTACGGATAGTATTTATGCAAAAGCCCGAAAGAGCATTCAGGCGGTTTATATTTATCTGGCCTTGGGCAACACTTTTGGCCACCGGCACGAAACGACCCATCAAATAAAACGATATATGTGATATACTGGTTTTAATTAATATCTTTACATATATGATCATCGTCCACGACATTTTTGTGTGCAAGCCGGGTAATGCTTCCAAGCTGGCGAAATTGTTCAAAGAGTCCATGGTCGGCAACAAAGAGTTGGTCAAAATCATGACCGACATGACCGGCCAGTATAACCGGGTCATTATGGTCTCGCAGTTTGAAGACCTGGCGGCTTATGAAAACAGCTGGAAAGCCTACATGAACCCGACGCCGGAAATGAAGGCCGCCATGGCCAAGATGGAAGGCTACACGGATATGTATCTGACCGGGGCGCGGGAAATTTACAAGGTTTGGTAAGATTCAGGTTGCGGATTCTGATATAGTGGCGTTTTGCAGTTTTTGCGACCCTTGTAAAAATTTTTTCAGAATTCGACGCGAGCGAGGCGGGGTTAGCAAGCACACCGTGCCGATTAGGCACTTGTGCGATTTGCCTCGCGAGCCAAGAATTCTGGATAATTTTTGCCGTGTCGCGACTTTTTTCCGCCGCTTTTTTCTAGAAAAAAGCGGCTTAATAATTATTAAAGATTTAGCGTGTTGCAACTCGGCGCAAAGCGCGGTTTTTAAATATTTGCTATGATGTAAAGAGAATAAAAAAGATGGATCTAGAGAAACAAATACAAAACATTATTAAGGGTGAAGTCAAAACCGATGCGGCCACGCTGGCGGCTTTTAGTCGCGACGCCAGCCTATACCAACTAATGCCCAAGGTCGTGGTCTTTCCCCATGACGTGGCGGACCTCAAGGCTCTGGTGAAATTTGCGAGCAGCGAATCCGCAGCCGGCCGGTCGCTGTCCCTAACGCCGCGCGCCGGCGGCTCGGACATGAGCGGGGGCGCGCTCACCGAATCGATCGCGATCTCCATGACCAAATATTTTAATCGGGTCAAAAAATTCGGCAAGGATTTTGCCGTGGTTGAGCCGGGCGTTTACTACCGCGACTTCGAAAAACTGGCGGCCAAGAAGGGCCTGCTCCTGCCAAGCTTTCCGGCCTCCAAAGAAGTCTGCACCCTGGGCGGCATGGTGGCCAACAATGCGGGTGGCGAGCTGAATTTGCTATACGGCAAAACCGAACGCTATATTTTGGAGCTCAAAATGGTTTGCGCCGACGGTCAGGAACATACGTTTAAATCTTTGACCGCAGCGGAACTCGAACAGAATAAACGAATCCCGGGTTTTGAAGGGCAGCTGTATCGGCAGCTGTTTGATTTGATTCACAGCCACTATGATCTGATCCACAAAGCCAAGCCGCGCGTCTCCAAAAACTCAGCCGGTTATTACCTCTGGAATGTTTACAACCGCGACACCGGCACCTTTGACATTCCCAAGCTGCTGGTCGGCTCGCAGGGGACATTGGGGATTATTACCGAAATCAAATTCCGGCTGGTCAAACCCAACAAGCGCGAGCACTTGTTGGTGCTGTTCATCAACGACCTGCGTCCGCTGCCAGCCATTGTCAATCATTTGCTGAAATTTCACCCGCAAAGCATTGAATCCTACGATGAGCATACTTTTAAAGTTGCCATGAAGCTGCTGCCGGAGATCGTGGCGCGGCTGCGAGGCGGCGTGTTGAAATTGTTTTTCGGTTTTCTGCCGGAATTGTGGATGGTGGTGCGCGGCGGCGTGCCCAAATTGATAATTTTGGTCGAGTTCAGCTCCAATTCCGAAGCCGAAGCCCTGGCCAATGCCCGCAAGGCCCAACAGAGCCTTAAGGAATTCAATATCCGCACCAAGCTGGTGTTAAGCCAAGCCGCGGCTGAGAAATATTGGGTTATTCGCCGCGAGAGCTTTAGCTTGCTCCGCCATCATGTCCGGGGCTTGCGCACCGCGCCATTTATCGACGACTTCGTGGTCCGGCCGGAGTTTTTGCCAGAATTTCTGCCCAAGCTCTACGAAATTTTGGACAAATACAAATTGTTGTTTACGGTCGCCGGCCATGTCGGGGATGGCAATTTTCATATCATTCCGCTTATGAAGGTCGGCGAACCGCGGGCCGCCGCCATCATCCGGGATTTGGGCCGGGAAGTTTATGATCTGGTGTTTTTGTATCAGGGCTCGATGAGCGGGGAGCACAACGACGGCTTGGTGCGCGGCCCTTATCTGGAACAAATGTATGGCCCGCAAATTTTCCAGTTGTTCAAGCAAACCAAACTGGTGTTTGATCCGGCCGGGATTTTTAACCCGGGCAAAAAAACCGAGGCGACCCTGGAATTCGGCCTCCAGCACTTGGATTTCTAAGGATTGTTATGAAGCGCCAGTATAAAATTTTAATCGGGATCATTCTTCTCCTCGCCGCGGTCTCCGGCGGTTTTGCCCTCTCCGGCAACTTGATCCATCACCGGATCCGGATTTTGTATAGTCTCGATCAGAAACAAAACGACCAGGCCATCATTGACCTGATCGATAGGGCCCAAGACTATGTCTACTTTGCCATTTACACCTTTACCAAGGACAATATCGCCGAGGCCCTGATCCGGGCCAAGCAGCGTGGTTTGGAAGTGCGCGGCATTGCGGATCGCGGCCAGAGCGCCGAAGATTTTCAGCAGCCGATCATCCAAAAGCTGATTGCCGCCGGGATCAGCGTTCAAACTCAAACCCATCCGGACGGCATCATGCACATTAAGGCCGTGGTCACGGATCAGGGCTACGCCGCCGGCAGTTACAATTGGACCTCGTCCGCCACCACGGTCAACGATGAGATTCTGGAAGTGGGCACGGATAAATATCTGCGCGATCAGTATCTGCGGGTCATCCGCCAGGTTTTGGCCGCGAACGAGGGCGGGTCGGCGGTTGTTTCCGGCGAACAAGTGGTAACTGACGGAGGGTTGAAGACCTATTCGTATACCGAGGCCAGTAGTCACATCGGCGAAACCGCCCTGATCGAAGGCAAAGTCGTGGAAGTGTTTACCTCATCGAGCAACACCACGTTTTTTGATTATTGCAGCAACTACAAATCTTGCCCGTTCAGCGCTGTGATTTTTTCCTCGGCCAAAAATAAATTCGGGGATTTAAAACAATACCAGGGCCGGGTCATCACCATCAAAGGGAAACTCCAGTCTTACCAGGGCCGGGCCGAAATCGTGCTTACCACCCCCGATCAAATTGTTAAATAGTGTGATATAATCTTTGTAACAACTACCCACCTATCGCTCTATGGTTGTAACATCTAAACCAAAACCGGAAAAACATGCAATTGCCGATAAAATAATGCTAGCTTTATTGGCCGGTTTTATCATTCCAGCAGCATTATTTTCACCTTTTGCCGGCTATGCTTTGATTAGGGGAACGACTCATCATTATTTCAAAAAACGCGATTTCAACCGGGAACTGGCTCGTTTGAAAAAACGAAATTACATTGCTTTGACGAAAACCGACAAAGGTTGGCTGATCCAGCTTCTGGCCAAAGGCCGGATTCGGGCCAAGCAGGTGGCGTTTGAAAATATCAAATTGCCCAAAGCCAAAGTTTGGGATGGCCGATGGAGGTTGTTTAGTTTTGACATTCCCGAAGAGTATAAAAATGCCCGTAATATGTTGCGGTTTAAACTGAAAAGTCTTGGCTGTTTCAACATTCAGCGCAGCTTATTTGCTTACCCGTATGATTGCAAGAGGGAATTACAAGCAATCGTTCAGCATTATAAAGTTGAAAAATTTACAATGTTCGCCGAAACTTCTTACATTGATTTGGATAAAGAGTTAAGAAAATTTTTTAATTTATAACTCGTAACAACTACCAAGCGATAGGTGGGTAGTTGTTACGAGAGAGTTTTATACCTGGCTTGCCAGATGATTTTTGAGGAGTTATAATAAATACGTTATTAATCCCAAAAATCATGTTGGGACACTAACACCAAAAAAAGGCGGCCGAAAGGTCGTCTTTTTAATTTATTGAATATAACCCACCCCAGCCCTCCCTTACATTAAGGGAGGGAGTAGCTGCGTTTTTACCCCCTCGCGTCAGCGGGGGAGTTACTGTCATGCTCGAACAGATCAACCAGCCAATTGAAGTCGCGGCGCATTTCGGTCTCCACCAGGTCCGGCCGTTGAAGTTTGTTTGGCGCGGGCGCGAATACAGGGTCCAAAAAGTCAATTTAACCTGGTCGCGCTGGGAGGGCCGGACCAAATTTTATTATTTCGCCGTTTCGGATAATGCCAATTACTACAAACTGCAATTTAATTCGGAAAGTTTAGCTTGGACATTATTAGAGAGCTATGTGGAATAAAGAATTAACGAATTACGCATTAACGAATTCCGGATTAGCAATCCGTAATTCGCAATCCGAAATGCGTCAATTTCCTCGAATCATGCTTGTCGACATGAATTCGTTCTTTGCCTCGGTGGAGCAGCAGGCCAACCCGTTTTGGCGCGGCCAGCCGTTGGGCGTTTGTGTATCTTTGCACGCAACCAGTACCCTGATTGCCACGTCGAAGGAAGCCAAGGCCCTGGGGATAAAAACCGGCACGTCGATCTATAAAGCGAAAAAAATCTGTCCGGAAATTGTGGTGGTGGAAGCGGAACCGGAAAAATATCGCGAAGTCAACCGCCGGATCAACCAAATTTTCGGCGATTACACGGACCGGGTGGAATCGTATAGCATCGATGAGTCGTTTTTGGAACTGAGAAATAACCCACCCCAGCCCTCCCTTACATTAAGGGAGGGAGTAGCTGCGGTTAAACCCCCTCTTAATGTAAGAGGGGGGAGGGGGAGTTATAAAAATCCGTTGGAGGTCGGCGCAGAAATAAAGAAAAGAATCAAAGCCGAAGTCGGCGAATGGTTGACCTGCTCGGTCGGCATCTCGTCCAACAAATTTCTGGCCAAGCTGGCTGCAGATATGCCCGCCCGCCATGCTTCGCAAGGCGAAGCGGGCGGGGAAAACACTTCTGACAATATGACCGTGATCTGGCGCGAACACCTGCCCGAGATCTACCGGCGCAAAAAATTAACCGAGCTCTGGGGCCTGAGCCGGGGCTGGGCCAAGCGCCTGGTGCGTCTCGGGATCCTGACGCCTCTCGATCTGATGAATTATCCGGTGGCTAATCTGATCGCGGTTTTCGGTAAATCTGGATTTTGGCTCTGGCAGCGGGTGAATGGTTTAGAAATTGATAAATTACGGATTTCGGATTACGGATTGGAAGAAGAATCCGCAATTCGTAATTCGCAATCCGACAATCCTAAATCCTTTGGCAATTCCTGGGTTCTCAACTTTCGCAGCCGCGATAAGGAAAAATTAAAATCCGTGATTTTGCGTCTGGCCGAAAAAGCGGCGCGGCGCATGAGAGGGGAGGGGCAGGTCGCCCGCGGGTTGTATTTATCCATCCGGCTGACCAGTGGCGAGCATTTGGGTCAGAGTAAAAAATTGGCTGGCCCGATTGAAACCGGATTGGAACTTTATGAGCAGGTCATGGTGATTTGGAAAAGCTGGCAGCTGCAATCCGAGGCCATGCACATCGCCGTCGGCTTTACGAATTTATCCCCCAGAGTAAACCAACTGAAATTGAAACTCAATTGCGGATTAACGGATTACGGATTAAATCCGAAATCCGCAATTCGTAATCTCCCAGGGCTTGGTCAAGAATCTTTACAAAAGTGTCTTGATACGATAAATGACAAATACGGTGAGTTCACCATCCGCTCCGGCCTCCTGACCCGAAGCTCAGACTATGCGCCGGATAGTATTGCCTTCGGGAGATAGTCAAATAAAAAAAGACCGGACGAGAGAATCCAGTCTTTTTTGACGAAAGCCTATACCCGGCGGACTGCAATTTTGGCAGATGCCAGTTTTAAGCCTTCTTTTTTATTTCCCGTCCAGGACAAATCTTCGGTGGTTAAGCCTAATGATTGTGTCCCAGGCCAGAAATAGGCGTGCTTTAACTAACGCTTTCTGGACGGCTACGAAATTACGAAACTATACGAAAGTACGAAATAGGGGATCAAGTTTTTCGTATGTTCGTAATTTTTCGTAGTTCGTAGCCAGCAGTAAAACCATCCTTCATATGTTAGGATCGTTTTTTGCCTAGTGGCCGAGCATTGATTGTGTTTTATTTTTGTATCTTCTCACAAACTTTATCTTCTATAGACATTATAGCAGAAAAATGCGGGTTTGTCGAGACCCTTAGTTCGAATTAGGAATAACGAATCAGGAATTAGGGGTGCGTAATTCGTAATTCCTAATTCGTCCTTCGAACTCTTGACTTCTAGGGTTATAACCAGTCTAATAATGGACTTTTTCTCACTTGGGCAATCCAAGATTTGGGCAAGATAAGCGGAAAAAGAGATGAGAAAAGTTGGGTTGAAAGGTTTGGAGAGTGTGGTGGGGTGAACGGAGAGAGAATTAAGAATAAGGAATTATGAATTATGGACTCCGGGTTAATTCCCGGAATTTTATTTGTCCCTAATTCCTGATTCGTACTTCATAATTCAAATTTGAGTTCGTTTCTGGATTCCGTGCTTCGGATTTATTAACCCTAATTCCTAATTCATACTTCGTAATTCAACCTCAAGGGTCTAGACAAGCGTCTTCTTTTGTGCTATAATAATAACAAGTTTAGTGAGTTGGAGATGCCAAGATGTGGCCAAAATTAGCCATTTCCTGGATAGAAACCAAAATAAAATCGAATTAGGAATAATGAATTAGGAATTAGGGAAAAGCCCTTATTCCTTGTTCTTGGCTTCAATGCCAGAAAACAAAATTACAACTTTTCAGGATTTAGATGCGTGGAAACAAGGCCATAAATTGGTCTTATTAGTCTATGCAATTACCAAGTCTTTTCCCAAAGAAGAAGTCTTTGCCCTAGTCAGCCAAATGCGGCGTTGCGCAGTTTCGATTACCTCGAATTTGGCCGAAGGGTTTAGCCGAGCTTCATTCAGGGATAAGGCTTATTTTTATTCTATGGCCCTAGGTTCTTTGACTGAATTGCAAAACCAGCTTCTGATATCGAAGGACTTGGTTTATTTGAGTAACGATAAGTTTGCCGAACCTTACGAACAATCAGTAAGAGTTCATAAGATTATCAACGGGCTGATTAAGAGCACAAAGGAACGTGTCCGTAATTCGTAATTCCTATTTCGTAATTCGACATATGAGTCAACCACAGAATTATATCTCGCTAGCAGAGGCTGGCCGCGCCAGCGGCTACACCGCCGAATATCTTCGGCAGCTTTGCGTTAAAGGCAAGCTTGATGGCGAGAAGATCGGCAAGTCGTGGGTCACCACCCAGGCGGCCGTTGATGCGTTCGCCAGGCAGCAGCAATCTTTGCCGTTGACTTTTGCTCAAATCGCCGGCACTTCTCTTTCCGCCTACAGTAAGCTCCAGAAGTGGGCCGCCATCTCAGCCGCTCTGGCCATCTTCCTCCCCGTAGCTGGGAACCTAACCCACCTGGAAGATCATTTAGCCTCTCTCAAAGATCATACCCACCAAGTCATTGTCTCGGCCCAGAATACCCTGAACCGCCGGGTGAGTGAATA
>Ga0156128_13_pt1 | contig 73437 bp, 76 predicted proteins | sample RifCSPlowO2_02_FD_107781 | JGI IMG/M metagenome (GOLD analysis project Ga0156128, IMG submission 107781) | Candidatus Doudnabacteria bacterium RIFCSPLOWO2_02_FULL_49_13 | reverse complement strand
AAGTCTGGAAGCTGTCAAAAACATTTTGAAGTGTTTCTAAGTATCCTTGCACTTCCTGTGAATCACGATCAGAAAACTTTGAGACCGCAAGGCCATGCATGACCTTCTCGACTTCCTCATCGGTCAGCTTTGCACCCTCAATACGAGTCGATGCACCGGCAGAAGTGATCAGCGTTGATCTTTTGAGATTAGTAATTGCCTGAGGCGTCATTCTTAAGCCTCCTTTGAACTCGCCACGAATACCATCAATCTCAGCCAAAAGAGCCACGATGTGCGGTTCTGGATTTTTAATGCGATGATCAAATTTTCGGGTAATGTCGTTCATAAATAGCTTAACTTTTAACGTTATAGTCTATATGACGGATTATAACGGATTATGACGGCAAGTGCAAGTCTCTCCCTTGTGGAGATCCTCCCCTCCCCAAGACTCGCAGAAGCATCAAAAACTCGCTACGGGGCCAAATAACGGCAAACACGGGCTAATAAAAAGGGGCTTTAGAGCCCTTTTTAAGTCATTACGGCTATCCTTGGGTATTGGCGTATTCCTTGAGTATGGCACCGGAATCGATGCTCTCACTCTCCGCCTGGTAGGCCACGTCCTCTGTTATCGAAACGATTCGCTCAAGAGGAGCAGGTTCTTCGATTATGGAAATTGCACGAAGAGCTTTTCGTGATGTTGCCGTTTCCGATAATGCTATTTTGATGTATTGGGGCATGGTTACAAACCAAAATATTTTTTTGATTTCCGGAAGATCCGTACTAAGATCAATAGTTTCTTTTTTCCATCCGCTCTTTTTGAGATCACTGAGGAGAAGTGTGACCACGGTACTCAAGTGGCCGCGCCGCAGATCTTCTTCCCAGTCATGAGCATCGTCATTTAATTGCATTGCAATCAAATAGTGTTTGAAGTACGAAACGATATTCCCCCAGTCTTCAGTCTTGAGCTCTTTACCGAATTGCGTGAGTATGGCAACAGAAGAAAGAATATGACCAGACGCTGGACGATATTTATTTTCGTAGTCTCCAAAGTCCGGTAGGGTCGTTGGAATATAAAAAATATTTCCATCAATTTTGGCTCGGCAATTCTCAATCTCCCAAGCGTTTGAACCATCCAGCTTATCCATTAAGTCATGAAAGAATGGACGAAATTCCTTGTCGTCGGACAGAACAATAAAAAAGTCTGTGTAGTGTCGTGCCAAAATATTTGCAATTGGAAGCAAGCGTGGATCGGCCGCTTCATCTCGATCCCAAAAGTCATCGTAGATGATAAATGCAGTCCAGAAAAAAATGTTAGCAACGCCTATGTCAGCGACTAGTTCATCCGGGATAGCCTCTCCACTCCTTCCAAGTGAGACTTTTGTATAGTAGGCCATTAATGGCATTTGTTTGTCCCGGTTACCAAGGATCGTTTTTGCGATTACTTCTTTTGCTTGTTCCTTTAGAGCGGGAGAGAAGGTCTCAAATCGTGCGTTAATCTTTTTTTGTATCAAATCCATAATTCGTTGCTCATTCTCGTCGTAGGCAATCGGTTGTTTGACCAAATCCTCATTGTCGATGCTGCCAATAAGCGTTTGATATTTATCAATGAGAGAGCGAACTGTTTTGTCGTCAATAACACTGTCGAATGGTTCTGTGATATTTGAGAGATGCTTTTCTAGAAAAGCATCAAGCTTAGGCAGGTGGATATCCTGAAGCGCAAGAAAACAGGCAACGGCCAAGTTAAGGCCAATGTCAGTTGCCCCCTGTTTTGGTTCCAGGGAGTAGGGGCCCCCTTCGTCGACCTCCATCTCGGTCAGACGTTTTACAATCTGCGCCAGCTTTATACCTCCGACATTCTCGCCAGATTCTAAGATTAAAATTAAATTGTCGATGAATTGATTATGCTGCATATTCTATAGCTTGTTTATGCATGGGTAGAGATACCTTAAAGGATGATCCTCTACCGGCTTCGCTCTTGGCAATGAGTACGCCTCCGAAGTCTTTTTCCACGATTCGCTTAGCCATTGATAGACCGATGCCAATTCCCTGCCCGTTTATTTTTGTAGTAAAAAACGGCTCGAAGATTTTGCTCATATGGTGTTCGGGTATTCCGACACCGTTATCCTCCACGATCATGATGATGACCTCTGGTTCTTCCACCAGAGATACCCGTACCCACCGATCGGCCAAGCCTACTGGCACCAGTTCCGCCGTAGGTGGCATGCACGCGTCAATGCCGTTGGCAACGAGATTGAGCACGATCTGATTAAATTTTATCGCATCGCCAAAAATTTGGATATCACTTTTCGGCGTGAAGCGCAATTCGACATTGGCTTTTTCTGCCTTATGAGAAAGCACCTCAATGACGTGCCGGATTTCCTGCTCAATCAAAAATAGAGCTTTTGTTTCTTCGCGCGTCAATTGCTTGCGTACCGCAACAACCAAGTCTTCCAGCTTCTTCGCGGCTCGTACTGCGTTGCCTACATACTGCTTTGTTTCCTCCGCTGTGCCATCCGTCTTTCCCAAGTTGAGTGACACGGCATTCAGAGGATTAATAAGATCATGAAAAAGGCCGGAGGAAATCCTTCCAAATTCAGCGAAGCGATATAATTGAGACATCTTCTCCGCCTGAACCTCCTTCAGCTCTTTAGTGCGCTGATCGACTTTAACCTCCAACGAATCTCTTTCATCCTTGAGATCGGCTTCTGATTTTCTTGCCCTTATAATTGACTTTTCTACCTCATGACTTGAAAGCCAGGAAACTATAGCGATGATAGAAAAGATAATCGACACAGCAAAGGTGTCGCTCATATTAAACGGTTTTGCTTTCCAGTAAGATATTGGATCAATAATTTTATTTACCTGTAGATAGGTAACTACGTTAATAAAAAGAACTGCAAAGCCTGTCGCAATAAGACCACCTCGACTTCCGAGCAGTATCCCCGACATGACTATGACCAAAATATAGAACAGCAAACCAGCAACAACATCTGCTCCCCAATGATATATGGCATACGTGGGGAGAAGAGCAAATGAGCCTAAAAATAAGTATGAGGCAATCTTAAGTCTACCTGTTCTAGAAAACCAATATAAAAAACCTAGCCAAAAAATAATTAAAAGAAAAAAGACTGGATACAATCCTCTATATTGCGGCAGGATGAAAAACTGGTAGAGAGAGATTAAAAACGAGGCGACAAATAAACCGCCACAGGATAATAAAAGCGTATTTAGTATGCGTTCTCGGCGGGCGGTGTCTTCGTCATTCGAGTGAGAACGTATAATCTTATTAAATAATCCTCCTGGTCTGATCATAAAGATAAAGACGGTTGCACGTCTCCCCAATCTCAAAAAGAAGACCAGTGGACTAACGATCAAACCACGGTGCCCCAACGCTCATGACGGTTGCAATAAGCGACATCAAAACAGAGCTGTTGCGTACCCTTCTGTTAGTTAGTATCTCTTTAATAATTTTTTTCATAGTTTTATTGCTATTTCGTTAAGATTTGGATTCCTCGACCACGGAACCCGTGAATTAATTATAGCAGATATTTTCAATCAATCACATATCCGGTACCCGAAACTGTCCGTATGAAGTCGTTTTTATTCCTACCTTTCAGCTTCCGTCGGAGAATCGTGACATGCGTCTCAACGGTATTGGTAAACAAGTCGGCATTCATGTCCCAAACATGTTCCAGAATCGTTTGTCGTGTGAGCACCCGTCCTCGATTACGGAGTAAATATTCTAAAAGAAAAAACTCTTTCGGAGCCAAATGAACCTTTTTACCAGCTCGATAGACAGATCGTTTGGGCAGATTAAGTTCTATGTCGCCTACGCGCAAAATTTCATCTTCCACTTTCTGTGGCCGACGTATTAATGCTTTTACACGTGCGGCCAATTCAGCATATGAATACGGCTTTGTAATATAGTCATCGGCCCCGATGCTTAGAAGATCTACCTTCGTCTCAATCTCGCCCTTTATCGAGAGTATAAGTATGGGCATGGTCTTGCCTGCAGACCGAATCTCGGAGCACACTTGTCGTCCATCTTTTCGCGGCAATCCAATATCTAAAATAACAAGATCATAGTCGTTGGTCTTAGCTTTATAAGACCCTGCCTCTCCATCTTCTGCTATGTCGACGACAAACCCTTCCGCCTTCAGGGAAGGCTTTAGAAAATTCAGGGTTTCTTTGTCATCTTCGACAATGAGAAGATTCATAATTAATCACTTAAATAAGTTGCAATATTTATCTTATGTTCCTCGAAGGTTTTAGCGCAGTGAATGGTCTTTGATTCGTCGTGGAGATAAAACATGCATTCCGTTTCCTCCGGATAAAGTACCGCTTTGATTGCGTCGATACCAGGGTTGTCGATCGGGTGAGGAGGCAGACCTTTGTTTCGGTAGGTGTTATAAGGCGAGGGAATGTCTTTGTCTTCTGGTTTGATCGGCGTCCACCAGGTGCCTTCGCTGTTATAGCTACCTGGCTGCTTATCGAACCGTGCTTCGCCGTAGTGAATCTGATCATCTCGAACATATTGCACAGTAGCATCGACTTCAAGCTTCATGTCTTTGAGCAGACGATTCCACAGAATGCCAGCAATGAGTGGCATATCATTTTGGCCAGCCGCTTCTCTTTGCACGATTGAAGCGAGCTTGAGTGCCGTTGTCCATTTGATGTTCTGTTTGAGAGCCTCCTGGGTATAAGGCTGAAGCTTTTCGTTAAACTTTGCACGCAATCTGTCGGCCACCTTCAGCGGTTCTTCGTCGACCGGGATCAAGTAGGTATCTGGAAAATATAATCCTTCAATCTCATCGTAGTTCATCGATGTGTAGGTGGTAATCCATTTACTTTCTACATCTTCGCTCCACCCAAGCTGGTTGGCGAGAATATCTGCAATCTGTTCTTTGCGAAGCCCCTCCGGAATCACAACCCATTTCATATAAGGCCCCTCTTTGAAAGTTTCGGCTACCTGCCAAGCCGTCATACTCTTGGAGATTTTGTAAGCACCGGGGACGAAACAGTCCACGCAGGTTGTAGCTGTTACACCGATTCCGTTTGTTTTGAAATAAGCGATTTTGAATCCTGTTTCACTTTTGATGAATCCTTTTTCCTTGAGCAACGCCGTGAGATTTTTAAAGTCGCCAGAACCCAGTGGCATTGTAAATTGTTCCGGTTCCGCATTCGCCTGCGGAGCGGCAAACTGACTATTGTAAGAGACGTACCACGCTATTGCTCCCACGGCTATGATTGCCATGCCAACCCCAATGGCAATGGCACGCTTTGTCTTCAAAAAACTGAATCGTGATGGCGGTGTGTTGGATAAAAGTTGATCTGTCATAAAGTTATTTATTACTACTTGCTTTTACCAGACGGTCAATGTCCGCTTTTTTAATTCGCCATTGACCTATCTTGGTGGCGAGCAATCGTTTGTTTTTAATGTATCGCATGATTGTCCGTTCGCTCACACGAAGGACAGCGGCGGCTTCTTTGGCTGTAAGGTAATCTTTTGGGATTTTTTTGTTCATATTAATTCTCAAATAGCGCGACCGTGTTGTTGTATTGAAGCAATTTCCCGGCGCTTGAAATAAATAATCTTACGGTTGGTTTTGAATCGACGGCCGACCTGCCGACGACTCCCTCCGGAAGCTTATAGTTCGTATCTTGCCACTTCCATTGCCATCGACTCATATCGTCAACAGGGGTTACTGTAAGCGATTGTTCAAGTCCAAGATTTTTGAGATACGATTGACCGACCTCTTTTATTTTGGCTTCCGGAATCTTAGGAGAGAACAGATCGCCTTTTGTGCATTTGCCTTGGTAGTTTTCCGGGTAGACTACGCGCACTTCCACAATATCGTGAGTTTTTGGATACACTTCATATTCGTAGACTTGGCAAGTTCCTTCAATATCTTGGGTTGCTCTGTAAATATTTACTGTCCGCTTCCACGCTTGTGGCGTATCGATACGCTCATCTCCCTGATCCGAAAGTTTTGTTAGCACTCCCACGCTAAAGTTTGCAGGAGATTGGCTACGGGAATATTCCACCTGGAAGGTGGCATCACCCATAAATTTCTTGATCGCTTCGGTATCGGCCTGTGCGGTTGCACTCTCTGGCATTGTTGATGCTTTTACTGCAGTGTTATATCTAGCCTCAGCAGCATCTACCTTTTGTTTTGATTCGCCACAGAAAACATCCTGACCTCGCTCGTTCTTTTCAACACACCCGTGTTCAAATTCGTACTGGGCTATCCGGGACATCTCTTGTTGAAGTTCTTTCACACTTGGGCTGTTGTCAGATACGGCGGTTTGAGTTTCGCTTCCTGTTTTCGCATTAATAAAAATGGCAATGCCAGCTACTGCTGCAATGCCAAAGATTCCTAAAAGGATTTTTGTGTGTTGTGGTTTTGGAGTAAATAGCATATTAATTTGGCCTTTCATTTCGGCTTGTTTTCAGTATACCCTATCTGTCCTGTTTTGTCATGTTTTGACTAGTGGATAACTAAAGAGGCCCCCGGATTGGCGGGAGCCCCTTTTAGCTATGCTTCCAAATGCCGATCTGACTATCGGTCAGGATGCTTAGCTAGATTTCCAGTTTGACCTCGTCGAATTCGACTTGAAGACCGCTTACGCCGTTGCAGGCATATGCGGCACCCCAGCCGTCACTGTGTTGGACGTTCGAGGTGCGGTACTTATCGAGCGCGATGGTTGCCCATGCTTCGTAGTACGCACTTTGATCAACAGTGGAGGCGTAGCTACTGGCGTAATTGTACGTGACGAGATAATCGGCTCCGTACATATTTCCAGTTGAGCTATCGATCCAAGCATAGGTGTCGCCATTGTAGCCGACTACCGATGCCATTGTGTAGGTCGAATTCGCATCCGCCCCGCATCCGCTCGTGTTGTAATTCCACTGCAGATACCAGAGGCTCGACCCGCACGGCCCACGACCACTGACACAGTACCCATCATTGTTGATCGAGTTCCAGCCAGAGCCGCTTTGTGACCAATACGAACCACCGTTAGCGTGAATGTAAGTCTGAGCCGACGCGACGCCTGCAAACGATCCCAACATGACAACAGCCATGAGGAAAGGCGCGACTCGTGAGAGTGTTTTCTTCATAGTGTGTTAGTTGGAATATAGGCTACGCACGTCGTTGAAGCTCATGACCTCACCCACCGGCGACAGGACGATCTGAACGAACGGAGTCACGTCCTCACCCTGAGGTTTGGACTTATCCTCCCAGCGGAAAGCGTAGCTGACGCTGCCAGGCTTTGACATCTGTCGGAAGCTAAAGTTAGCTTTGACTGAGCCGAAGTCTGCAACATGCTTCGAGAGATATTCCTCTGCCATTGCTTTAAGCTCTGACTGAGGAAGACTCTTGCTTCCGTTGCGTTCGAAGGAAATCTTGCTACCAGGGCCAGGCCCGAATTGAACAATGGTGTTGTTCGTTGGGTTGACGATGTACAAGAACCCTTTGTCATCCTGCCACTGCTCAATACGTTTGACGGCATTGGTGTAGGGATTCGCGGAGGTGCCCTCAAAGGTAACATCGGCTTTCCTCTCAGCGAGAGATTCGATGTTGCTCTTTACTTGGGCGAGTGCTTCAGATGAACGACCGGAAAGTTCAAGCTTATGAACTTCATCAGTAAGCTTGTTCTCTAGTGTCCCTACGCGCTCTTTTGATGCTCCGCAGAATTCAGACTGGCCACCTCGACCGAAGGTCAAGCAGCCATATGCCGATTCGTATTGAGTGACGCTGTCTAGCTCTGCTTTGATGGACTCGATTGCGGCGTTAGTGTGAGGGCCCGCTACAGCAGAATTATCCGGTTGGACTTGTGCCGATACCGGAGAACCCTTACTGAACGTAAAGCCACTCGTTACGCCGAGAGCGAGACCGAAGACAATTGCTAGCGCGCTTGCTCCGATGACGAATTGTTTTTTTGCCATAAATTCCTTTATGCGTTTTTAATTTACCTCGGCTCCAGTCGACCTCCCTTACCGTCTTGCAATCCAATCGTGCAAGACCGGGCAAGAACCGTTTTCCTTGGATGGCTTTATGCCCTGCCAAAATTCTCCGCTAATCTGCGTATTTGGAAGGTTAATCAGATTGCGGGCAGTTTGGCATTGCATAGTAATTTTCGCTCGTGGAGCAATAGGATTTCCTAAACATTTTCTAAGGATTTTCTAAAGGCCATTCATCCATCCGCAACACAACATTGACCAAGGTTTCTACGAAGTCAAATGATCCACGCTTCCACGCAATTTACGCCAAAAACCTCGTGCAGTTCGAGAGGAGACCTTCCACCAGTTAACGATCCGGTGGTTCTTAACCTCAATCACGATACGACCGAAGCCCTCCTCCTCGACGGCTGCCAAGTCTTTGGCGATCTCCACAAGCAGAAGAGCTTGTTCTTCCGATGTAGAATTCATTATTTTTTTGTCAGCTGTTTGGTTCATACTTGAGTCTCTTTTTGAAAGCGACATGCCAGTACAGGAGCGCATGCCATGCGTGGTCGACGCCAGTGGTCGACTCCCATTCGCGCTTTTCCTGACCATATTGGTTTGTGACAGTTCGCGCATACATTGTTTGCGCGTGCTCGATGAGCATCTTGAATGTTGGGTCATCTGACTTCATGGCAAACTTTATTTCTCCTCGGCGGAGGGATGATATTGTGTCGTCGATGATTCGATTGCGGGAGGTGAGCACTTTTACTTCTTCTTCGAATGGCTTTTCGTCTTCTTCTTTCTCATCATTCCATCGAACGACTTCTAACATCTTCGGGTCATCTTTGTAGAAATTAACGTAGACGCGGTACGGGAATTTGCGGGCGAGACGCAATGCTTCTTCCGTCCAGGGCATTGCATCAATCACGCAAACCCGCACGTCGTAGAATTGAATCAGCTCGGCCATGTACTCCCAGCGTGTCTTGTTCGGCCTGTCTTTAATTTTTCCGATCCAAAATATTCCTTTCGCGTTGCCGATAACAATATGATTTTCGTCTCCGGTATCCGCTCCCATCACGTTCCAGCCCGATGCTTCCACTTCTTCATTCGTTACGTTGCGAAGGAATAGACTCTGCGGAATCTTCTGATCCGATGCTATATAAGGCAGGCCCAGCACGAAGTTGTAGAAGTATTGCTGGTCTTCGGCGTTGGCTTCTTCCGTGAGCAAGTCGGCAGCAGTTCGCCACGGGCATATCATTTGGCTTATCCAGTAGCCGCTTATTGGTTCTCCCGGATACCTAGCTTCCCACCAGCCTGTGTCGTTTACATGCCTTGATGTAATTTCACCGTGGCATTTTTGGCAGACGTATATTCTGCGTTCACGGTCGACGTTCTTTTCCCAATCCATGTGCTGCTCGTAGTTGCAACGAGGACAATTGAATCGCCAATGTTTCTGATCCGATTGTCCGAATAGTTTGTCGACGCCCATGTCTGGAATGGTTGGGGTCGAGAAGTAATGTTGGCTTCGTATTTTTGAGAAGCCCATGCGGGAGGTGAAGTCTCGAATGACTTCTGGTTTGGACTTGTCGAGCTCATCGTGGATGTTACGATCGGATGTAAGCATGATTGCTTCCTTTTCCGTGTAGGTTCCCTTGAAGAACAGGAATGACTTGCCGACCTGTTTTTGCTCGACCGAGTCTACGTCTTTTCCGCTTACTCCTTCGAGCATGCAGGGATTCACTTTTACGATGCGGTTCACTTTGCTTTTTACGAACTCGGCCACGTCATCCACGGTTGGGAGTGTATAAATTTGGTTGATGCCCCAAAAGCGCGCAGCATGTACAGCTCGCAGGATTTCCATCGTGCTCGCTCCAATCTGCGACCCTTTGCGTATGACCTGTATTGGTGTACGGTCGGAATAAATATCCAGCATGAAGCGGTGGTCGGCGAACTCGATCGGGTCACCACTCTCGCTTTTTATTTCGTTCTGCTTGATCCAATATAGGATGCTACTTTTTTGCTTTTCCTTTTCGTCCATAGAAGGCTTTGATTGTTTCGTCGATCGCTTGACCAAGCTCCTCCTGCTCAGGAGTCGGAGGCTTCTGTTCGTCTTCGTTGATGCTCAGCTCGTGCTTGCCGAGTGACTCTCCCATTTCGGTTCTGAACATTTCCCACAGTTTCTTAATCTCATCCACCGTTGCGCCTTCTCCTTTTTTAATCTGCTTCTTTAGGGCCTGTAGCTTTTCCCAGAAGACTTCGCCGATAACAAATACTTTTTTCTGTTTGATCTCCTGTGCCTTTTTACGGAGACCTTCCAAGTCCTCGGTGAGCTTGAGGTCTTTCCGTTCGACCCAACGGTACTTCTTTGACCACGTTTCTAGGGTGGTATCACTTGGTTTCTTACCGAGCCGGTCGGCAAATTCCACCCCAGCTTCACCCAAGGTTTGCCCAACCCTGTTCCATAGCCCCTCGGTCTTCCGAAGGCTTCCGGCTTCGCAATACAAAAGCCACGCAGTGTACTGCTGTTCAGTTTCTCCTGGCATCTTTGAGGTGGTGAGTGCGGGCTTTGTCATACTGCTTTATTTTTTCTTGATTATTTATTTATCTTTTCTTTAACCTTTCACTTTTACCTTCTCCCAGCGATTGCGAATCACGTCGCACCAACGCGGATCGAGTTCAAGCAAATAGCAAGTGCGTTCCAATTTGTTTGCCGCGAATAGTGTGCTTCCTGATCCACCGAAGAAGTCGACCACGACGTGACCGACTCGGCTTGAGTTCTTTATGGCGCGCATAATGAGCCACTCCGGTTTCTCGGTCGGGTGAGTCATCTTGGTAATCGCTTTGCGTGGCATATCCCATACGTCGCTCTCGTTGTTATCGCCGTAGAAGAAGTGTCTCTCTCCCTTCTTCCACCCATACATAAGCGGCTGGGCTTTGGTCTTGCCTTTACTCCGCTTCGCTTTCATGACCTGTTCGTATTGTTTTTTGTAGTCGCCCCAGCCAATAGCAAAAGATGGTTTAACCCATACGATTGTCGATGAGAATTCAAAACCGGCGTTCATCATTTCGTAGTACCACAGCGGGTAGCTGGTATAGCCCGTACAGACATACATCGTTGCGCCTGGCTTCAGGATTTCATGGTAGTTGGCAAATACTTTTTCGCTGAAGGCTTCGAAGTCTTCTTGGCTCTGCTGATCGCCGAGAATCTTTCCTTGCTCAGTTGGAAACTTCCCGCGTTTTTCGTGACTAACGTGAGCCACGTTGTAAGGCGGGTCGGTAAAGACCATGTCCACCTTGACTGTGCCGAGTAATTTCTTGATGTCTTCGATCTTGGTTGCATCTCCGCACATAAGCCTGTGTCGGCCGAGCTTGTAGACTTCACCGTATTTTGACTCTGGTTTTTTTATTTCCTCGTATTCTTCTTCGGGAGTTTTATCTTCTTCATCCGGTTCTTCGAGCATTTGGCTGTCGAGGAGGTTGCTGATCTCCACTTCGTTGAAGCCTGTGAGAGTCAGGTCAAAATCAGAATGGTTGAGCTCGACCATGAGTTCAGCCAGCTTCTCGTCATTCCAGTCGCGCCGTTGAGCGATCTTGTTTAAGGCAAGGCTCAAGGCTTTTTCTTCCTTCTCCGGCATGTCTACCAAATCCACATTCTCTTTCGGTATTGTTTCCCATCCCAGCTCCTTGAGAGCCATGATAGTCATGTTGCCACCGACAATGAAACCGTCTCGTCCCTTGCTGCTGTTAACCGTGATGAGTCCACGCAATCCGAATCTTTCAATCGATCGTTTTAATGCGTCGATATCCTCGCGCTTTATCTCCCGCGGGTTGTAGGCCGGGTGTTTGAGGTCTGTAATTTTTATTGCCTTCGTATTTTTTTCCATAGGTTTATGAAGAATAGTTTGATGCGAATCCAGACTCGTCTTCGAAGTGGAAGCGCGAGGTATGTTTGCGTTGCGATCTCTCGTTCGACCATTTCAATACGCCGCTTTTGAGCTTCGGCCAAAAGGTCGGCTGGAATGTATGCGCCACCTATAAGCCTTGGCCTATTCTTCCTTCGTGCCAACGGATTCTTTTTTGGGTTGTCGAGTCTGGTCATGTTCTTCTTCAATTAATTTTTCAGTTGTTAAGATGGCGTGTTCGACTTTTTCAATCCGCTCCTGGTACTCGGCCACCAATTCTTTCTTGGTCTTTTGGCCCTCCATGTTGAATGGAGTCAGGCGAGGGATCACCACGTCATCGTCGCCGCGGTCTTCGAGGTTGCGTACCGCAATCTCTAGACGCATTTTTTCTTCTAGCAATGAGTCGTGAATCGACTCGAGTGTTTCTAGTCTGGTTTTCATAGCGTTATAATTTCGAACTTGTCCGTCTTTTCATTCCACCGCCAGTATTCTTTTGTGGTATTTACGGGCCTGGGGAATGCGAGCATTCGCTCTTGGTCTGCTCTCGACCTGGAACTGAAGCGCTCCGAGCTAACCTGAATAAAGCGAATCTCTTTTTTGCCGACAGCCATCAAGTCCCAGCACCCGAATAGGTCTTGCTGTTGGAACTTGGCGCGCCGAGCCTTCTCGATCCAGTAGCCATCCTGAGCGAGAAGGACCTGTGCTTTTTGTTCAATGATTTTTCCTTTTTGGGTACGGTTCATAGCTGTTTAAGTTAACGGGTTTTGTGTCTTTGTCCCGTTCGTAGCGGCGGGGTCGCCGATGTGTTGTTAGGCCGAGGCCGACTCTGATCCCTCATTGCGAGGCAGATCCGGGACGTTGAGCCGAACACTGACACGAGCTTTGCTTCTGCGGCCGACGAGGTTCATGACCGAACGGATGGCTTTGATAGCCCGTCCTTCTTTGCCGATCACGATTCCCGCATCGCCCTCGCCAAGCTTCGCCGAGAGGAGCACGCCCATCTCGTCTACGTGCCTTGTCACTTCCACCTGTTCAGGGTGATTGACGATTGCCCGTAGAATCGTTTCGAGTAAATTCTGATCTTGTTCCATAGCTTTAACTTTTCTTTATAATTTCTTTATCTTTTCTTGACCGCCTGTCGACCTCAGGCGAACAGTGGGTTAGCCCCACTCGAAAAATCCGGACATTCAATTCCGAATGCTTCGAGTGAGGCCAAGGTTTTCTTCTGTCTTTTTTATCGCTTCCATGATCCTTGCCGCGACTTGCGGCACGATTGCATTTCCTAGAGCCTTAAGTCTCTCTATCCGATGTCTTGATTTTGATAATTCAAATTCGTCCAGTTTTGCGGGTAGCCCATCATCCATTCCACAAAGCTCGGTTGCAACTTCAAGCCAGTTCCTTTCCCAATTTCTTCGTTCAAAATTTTTCCACCTTTTTTGTTTGGCCTGCTTCCCGGATTCCCCGCTCGTGGCGTGGGCAATACTGCCAACACGTCTTTCACCTTTACTCCAAATCTCACGCCCTTTTGATTCATCCTGCTCCATCGCCCATTCTTTAATTCCGCGTTCTTTACTGGTGACCCCTCGACCTCGCTTACCCGTGGCGTGGGAAGTAGCGCGTTGATAGCTTCCTGAACTTGTTCCCCCATATTGTGTTTTCCTCGATCTCTCATTGCTGCTCGACTGTCTTGAGCTTTCGGTGTTCCTAAAAGCGCGGGCCATAATGATGTCTTCCTTAGATCGGTTGCTCCCCCCGCCAAGAGTTGCTCGTAAAGATTGCCGGGCGGGACTGTATTGCGACCTGTCTTGTTTCTGTTTATTTGGCGCTTTAGATAGCTTTCCGCTTTTTTTCTTTCGATAGGCTGGATCGCTGATGGCGTGAGCAATAAACCAGATCCGGTCCCTTCGATGCGGAGCGTTGACGGCGACAGCTGGAATAATAAGCGGCTGGACTTCGTAGCCGGAGGCTTCCAGGTCAACGCACACTTGTTCGAATACCAACCCGTTTTGCATAGTAAGTAACCCACGCACGTTTTCAGCGATGACCCATCTCGGATTCGTGAGTCGAATGATTCGAAGCATTTCCGGCCAGAGATAACGGTCATCACTTGTCCCCCGTCTTTTTCCAGCTTGAGAGAATGGCTGGCATGGGAATCCTCCTGTGAGGATATCGACTTTAAATAATTGTCTACTCCTATTTGTTTGCTGTTTTTGCCCCTGCTTTTGTAGTCCGAGCCAGTCGGAGTCGGTAATAGATTTGATTTCTTTGATGTCGCCATAGATTTTTGAATTTTGGAATCTTAGTTTTAGTAATTTTTGACAGTAAGAATCGTTGTCGCAAAAGATGTGATCGGAATTCGGCCACACCTTTTCGATCGCCAAAGCGAATCCGCCGATGCCTGAAAATAAATCGATGTGTCTCATATGCTTTGTCTCATTGAAAATGAGTCTTTCAATTTCTTCAGCGCTTCGACCATTGCGGCAGTTTCGCCACGGACTTCTTCCGGTTCGCGCCTGCTATACTGCAGTGCGGTTCGCTCTAGCGTGTTGTAGAATCCGTACTCCTTGAAACTGGCTTGTATAAAATCTTCGATGACTTCTTTGCATAAAGCCGCACCGATTGTCGGCTTCATCTCTCGTTTGTTTTGCAAAAACCACACGAGCTCCAGCTCAAGTTGGAATTCTGTTAAGTGGCCGAGTGCATGCTTGAGCAGATTGCCGTCTTTGAATTTCACGAAGATCGGCCGAGTATGCCGAATGCCCCAGGTGAGCTGAGAGAATTTTCCGAAGAAGTAACGCGTTGGTAGGGTTGGTTTATCCACAGGCTTGTCCACATCCCTTTTAAATTCTTGGACCAAGCTTGCTTGTCCGAAGGACTTATCTTTTGTAATACTGGTTTCTTTTGTAGCCCGAAAATTTTTCGCACGAAGATTTTTCGGGGGAGGTAAAAAGTTTGAGGTTTTTTCTGCCCCCGAACTTATTTCGGGGGTGGGTTGTTGAGGCCGTTTAAGGCTCAGGCGGTAAAAGATTTTTCCTCCGCATTTCATACGTTTTTGTGGCGAGTCTAGGAGTTCACCCGCTTCGTCGTGAGCCTGAATAATCCTCAGATCATCTACCAATCTCTTGAGTGAGTTTTGAATGGCTCGATCGCTTCGGTTTATTTTCCTCATCAGCAACCCCTGACTAATCCAATCTTTCTCTTTGCGGCGTTTTGTTTCAGGGTCCTCAATCCATCCCAACGTCTGGTCTGCAACGACAAGAAGAATCCTCAGCTCTACATCGCTCAGGAGTGGCATCCACTCCCGGATAATGAGGTGCGGGATTTGAGTCGAATTTGGAATTATTGAGGTTATTTCGTTGTCCATGTTTTTGTTTGGCGAAAGGGAAACAGCTCCCCGATTTCTGGCCTGACGCTCTCGCGGTCAGGACAGAATCGAGAGCCGTTAGAAGTAAATCGGGAAGTGAATTCGGATGTCTTCCTCTGCTTCCTCTTGCTGGTGTAGGTCGTCCGGGTCAGGGTTGACTCGGCCGGTTCCACTGCAGTGGCTGCATGGCTTGCTGGTTTTTATGTCGCCTCGCTCCATTGCCGTAGGAATCTCTCCTACGCCGTCGCATTCTTCGCAGTCACGTTTGTCTCCTGCGAGGATGTACTCTCGGATTTTTGCTTCCCTTAGTTCTTCTGAAAGCTCGTTCCATTCGAGGTTGAATGCGTATTTCATAGCTAGTAGTTGGCGACGATCGTGCATGGCTCTCCGGTTTCTTTCTCTTTCCGTTCGCAGAGTTCCACGAAGTCCACAAAGCTTTGCTTCACTTTGTCGATTTGCTTTTGATCCGTTTGCTTATAAATTGTCCGCTCTCGTTGTTCGACCACTTTGAGAGCTCTTGGTAATCGTTCACGTAGGAGCTTGGCTGGAATTTTTGCTTCGTTACTTTTCCCGAAGGCTTCGCGGCATAGGTATCGAGTTGCAAAGTGCTCCCCCCGATACGCTTCACGCAGATAGCCGACATTGCCGTGCTCCACCGAGAAGCCAGTGATCTGCTTTTTCTTTTGCTTGGGCGTCTGGTCTTTCCAGCGCGCGTAGATGTCTATTCCCATAAGATGTTGGTTTGGTCCTTTGTTGGCTTCCGATCTCTGACCTCACGCTTCCGCGATGAGGGCAGAGTCGGAAGCTAACGCTGGTTATTTTTTCTTAGCTCCTTTCTTTGCCGGGGCCGGAGCGGGCTTCGACCTTTCTTCGGTATGGGAGTGCCCATTCCCATTTCCGTTTCCATTGCCATTAGGAGGCAATTTTGAGACTAGACGCTTGCGCCCATCTGGGAGTTCTACAATTTCCGCAATGCCCATCGACACGGCTTCGAGACCCAGCTTCTTGTAGCCTTCTGCGAGGCGTTCGGGCCGGAGCTCTCCGATCGCTGTCATTGAGGTCGTTCCGAATACCCGATCAAGAAGATCGAGCTTTAGCTGCTTGTCTCGGCCGACCGCACCGGGTGCGATGCGGATAAGGAGACCGTCCAGCTCCTCCATCCATTTGTCGCGCTCTCTGCGCCATTCGGCTTTTTCTTCCTCAGTGCGGAAGAGGAGGCCGGTGTCGGATTCCGGAAGCACTACTGTGTCCCTTGGAATCGGATCGGTGAGCAGAGCTTCGACTATTGGTGAGAAGTTCTCGTAGCTCGGATTTTTATAAGTCCGGCCGTCGAGCAGAGTGCTACGGTCTTTGATGATCGTGGCTTCGCGCCAGACCTTTTTGTCGTCTCCAAGCACTTCTTCGAAGCGCTCCATGAGGACAAGCATGTCCGGTTCGTAGGCGGTTTCGCCTTCGACCTTCATCTTGATTCCGGACTTGAAGATTTCGCGTTTGCCGGTGTCGGCATTCTTTTCGTTGTCGTACTCGTATCCAGCGCGGCCGGTGAAGATCGCGTGGTACCCATCGCTTACGAATGGGTCGGAGAATTCTCGCTTCCATGTTGGCTTAATGATTCCCCAGTCCTGGAATTCCAGGCGTGTTCGGTGAACCTTTTCTGCGTAGGATTGGAGGAATCCTTCCCATACATGCGAGATTGAATCGATAAGAAGGATGTCTGATATTCCAGAGCGCATCTTTTCCATCGTCTGCCGTAGGTCGGCCAGTGATTTCGATTCGCGGACGAGCACTTCGATTCCGGCTTCCGCAAAAAGCGGCTTGAGGAATTTTGATGCTTGTTCGGTGTCGAAGATTACGATCGGTTTTTTTGATCCTATCCGCTTGTGCAGTCCGACCGCGACCTGCGCTGCGGTGTATGTTTTGCCGCTACCCGCGAAGCCTTGGAAGGCTGCTTTGAAGTAGGGCTTGGTGTTGCCGATCGGGGCGAAGAAGTTATCTGTCGTTTCCTTCGCTGTTTCTCTCGGCCGCACTCTCGTTGCTGTTGGTTGTACTTGGTTGTTCATAATTATTATTTGACTTGCCCGAAGGTGGATTGATAGAATTAATTTGCTGATCATCTCCCTTCGGGGAGATTTTCTTTTTCTGAGCGACCCGGTTCGACTTCCGGAGCCGTATTTCTTTGTCCAGGAACTCCACTTCAATGCGATCACCTATCCTCAACTTGTAGCGATCCGTAAGCCATTTACCTTCGAGGATCACTGCGGGAGTTCCGTATCTGCGGTAGGTGACCGCGCGGGTCGGCTTGAGATCTCTCATGTGAAGAGTCTCAACACCAGATCCGCTTGTGCCCGCCAGAAAGGACTCCAATGTCCGGTCTGGCCCTCCACCATAATTTGGGCGAGCGATGCGAAGAGGATTAGCATGTCGAGGGTCACCAGGAAGGCGATGGCTTCGGATGCTATGGTGAAGGTTTTCTTCGCTTGCTCGTAAGTTATTGCGTTCATACGTTTGGTTGCTCGTCGGGGTCGTTGCAATAGCACCGTTCGTCGTCGCATCCCAGCCCTTTGCGATCCGTGCAGACCAGTCGAGGATAGTCTTTCTCGAATTGCCTGCTTGCTTCGTAGAGTGCGATAGCCGGACTGCTAGGGCTTCGTTGTGCCGCTTGCTGAAACTCTGCTTTGGAGGCTTTTTTTATGTTTCCGCCGTAGCGTTCCATAAGCTCGTAATATGCATTTCGACCCGTGGTCATTTGAGTTGTCTTTTGACCGCACCGAGAAGGGCGTCGTTGATCTGATCGAATGCGTAGCCCGTCAGCTCCGACTCGATCTCTGATCCGTCGTCCATGAAGTCAGTGGTCAGCTTTCCGGTCAGGTTGCCGACCTCATCGGCGATATCGTCTTCGAGGTCTTTTGCCAGACTTTCGGCTGCCGCTCGGATTCGATCCTTCATGACCTTCCCGCGAACTTCCTCGCGTATGCTTTTCTTCACTTGTGTGATGTTTTTCATACTCGGTGTTGTGTCAACTTTTGTAAGCTTGCGGACTCTGGTGCCGCGTACCTCGACCTTCGACGAGCAGTGTTAATTTTTCGAGATCGGGATTTTGGCATAGAAAAACCCCGTGCTCATCGCACGAGGTTTTTCCCTTTATCCGCAGTTTGCGGACGGAAACGGCTCTATTTGTCAGCTCCTACTTCCCATGACACTTCTTCCATTTTTTTCCCGAACCGCAGGGACAGGGGTCGTTGCGCCCAATGTTATCTGTTATCTGATCTCTGTTAACTGACACGACGGGCTGCGGCACCAGATCCACCTTATAAATCGTATAAACAATCTGCTTGTTAATTTCATCGAGCAGGCGCTGGAACAGGCTAAATCCTTCGTTTTTGAATTCCTGTAGCGGATCACGCTGGCCATAACCGCGCAGGCGGACAGAATCGCGCAGGTGTTCCATAGTGTCCAGATGCTCCTGCCACAGCGTATCTATGGCGCGCAGCGAAATCGCCTTTTGCATTTGCTCGAATACCACATCCCCCATTTTCGCTTTTTTCTCATCCCAGAGCCGGCGGGCAATTTGCGTTAAATGATTGCTCAACTCGATCGGATCCCGCGAATCCAAAACGTCGGTGGCGGCCAACGGCAAAATCGCCGAGGCATCCACAAACAACTGGCGAATCTCAAAATTTTCTTGCGCGAAATGGTAATTCACCAGTTCAAGCAATTCTTTTTCAATCATTTCCCAGGTCTGTTCGGTCAGCTTCGTAGTGGGCTGCAAGAGCTGCCGCCGCCTGCCGTAGACAATCGTGCGCTGCTTGTTCATGACATCGTCGTATTCCAGCACGTGTTTACGAGCGTCAAAGTTGAATCCTTCAATCTTATACTGAGCCGACTCAATTGATTTGGAAATCAGGCCATGTTCAATCGGCTGGTCATCCGGAATCCCCAAGGTTTCCATCATTTTTTTGACCCGGTCGCCGCCGAACAATCGCATCAGGTCGTCTTCCAGGGACAGGAAAAACTGCGAGGTGCCCGGATCGCCCTGCCGGCCGGCGCGGCCGCGCAATTGGTTGTCGATGCGGCGCGACTCATGCCGCTCCGTGCCGATGACAGCCAACCCGCCAAGCTCCGTGACTTTTTTATGCTCCACAGGATCAGCCGGATTGCCGCCCAAAATAATGTCAACGCCGCGGCCCGCAATGTTGGTGGCCAGAGTCACGGCGCCCAGGCGTCCCGCTTGGGCGATAATATGGGCTTCCCGTTCATTGTTCTTGGCGTTCAAAAGCTCGTGGGGCACGCGGGCGGCCGTCAGCATTTGCGAGAGCATTTCATTTTTCTCAATCGAGATCGTGCCAATCAGCGCCGGTCGGCCCTGCTCGTGCAATTCCTTGACCGTCCTGATTAGGGCGGCATATTTGCCGTCGACGTTTTTGTAAACCTGGTCCGGCAAATCGTTGCGCGCCATGGGCCGGTTAGTCGGGATCTGAACCACTTCCAATTTGTAAATTTTGTGGAACTCTTCAGCTTCGGTTTCAGCCGTGCCGGTCATACCCGCCAGTTTGTTGTAGAGCCGGAAATAATTTTGGAAAGTAATGGTTGCCAGAGTTTTGCTTTCCTGCTGAACTTTCACGTTTTCCTTGGCTTCGATGGCCTGATGCAAACCTTCGGAATAACGGCGGCCAAACATCAGCCGGCCGGTGAATTCGTCGACAATGATGATTTCACCCTGGCGGACGACATAATGAGTGTCTTTTTTGAACAAAGCCTTGGCGCGCAACCCCTGCTCGATCTGGTGCACGGTGGCGATACCGTCTTTGTCATAAATATTTTTAATGCCGAGCATTTTTTCCAATTTCGAAATCCCCGCCTCAGTTAAGGACGCTGTCCGGCGCTTCTCATCCACCGTATAATCGGTTTCCTGATCGAGCTTGCTGACAAACTTGGCAAACTCGTAGTATTTGTCGGTCGGATCGGTATCGGGCGCGGAAATAATCAGCGGGGTGCGGGCTTCGTCGATCAAAATCGAGTCGACTTCGTCCACAATTGCGTAATGCAAATCCCGCTGCGACATTTGGGACAAATCAAAGACCATGTTGTCGCGCAAATAGTCAAAACCGTATTCGTTGTTGGTGCCGTACGTGATATCCGCAGCATAGGCTTGGCGGCGGGCAATCGGCCGCATGTGCTTGACGTCCAGAACAAATCCCTGAGTCTCGCCTTCAAGCTTTTTGACTTCCTCCTCTTCCGGAGCATAACCAGGATCGTAAAGCATGGCTTGGTCGTGCTGAATCGAAGCCACGCTCAACCCCAAGTAGTGGTAAATCTGCCCCATCCATGAGGCCTGCCAGCGGGACAGATAATCGTTGACAGTGATCAAATGCGCCCCCCGGCCGGCTAAGGCGTTAAGATACAATGGCAAAGTGGCGACCAAGGTTTTGCCTTCGCCAGTGCGCATTTCGGCGATCGAGCCGTAATGCAGGACGATGCCGCCGATCAGCTGGACATCGTAATGGCGCTGGCCGATTGTGCGCTTGGCCGCTTCCCGAACGCTGGCAAAAGCCTGCGGCAAAATCTCTTGCAGATACTTCTTTTGTTGTTCCAAATCTAAAACCGCCAGTTCTGATTTCCATTTGCTGGTGAGTTCCTTAAGTTGATCTTGCGATTTCGCCTCGAATTCTTTTTCCAAGTTGTTGATTTGCTCGACAACTTTGGAATATTTCTTGACCACGTTCTCGTTCGAAGGGCTAAAAAGATTGGATAAGAATGACATAAATGCTTGCTTATTATACCGGAATTGTGATAAAAAAACAACGCCGGAGTCCCCTTCGCGGGAACTCCGACACAATCTCATTCGTTCGTTGGCCCTACTTGTGCATGCTCACCCAGAGAGCAAACAACGAGACGATCAGCGGAACCAGGTGCGACAGCATGTCAAACACCATTTTCCCTTTCTGCAGTCTCGCCCGTTCACACTGGTAGAACTGCATGGCCAGTTGAACCTTCCGATCCAACGGCAAATCATCGTAGCTCTGGTCACCCGGAAACGTATCCGTGTTGGCTTCGAACATCCGCATGATTGCCTGGACCTCGCCAAAGGTCTTTTCTCTGTTACCCAACAAACGTCGAACCATCCTCGGTATCCTCCTTTAGAATCGGCCAAGTCGGCCTGTTGGCCCGAGTATAATAACTATTAGCATTATTGTCAAATTGGCAAAAAAACAACGCCTAAGGCGCATTTCTGTTTTTGGTTTCCGTGCAAACTCGCTGCTGTTCGAGCGACTAAAAACCGGTTAGATTTGTCCTTGTCGCGAGTCCAGCGAGTTTGCGACTTCTTTTCTGTCACTTTTCTTCTAGAAGAAAAGTGACAAACTATTACATGTCTTTCGCTTTAAACTTATATAAGATCGTTTTCATCAGTAATTTCGCAGCCATAAAATTCGGGGCCATCAAATCCTTGATCGGCGCGAGTTCTACCAAATCAATTCCGATGATATTTTTCTTGGCAGCGACAGCGCGGATGATCGGTAAGATTTCATCCCAGAACGGTCCACCGGGTTCGGGGGTCCCGGTTGCCGGAATCATCGCCGCATCGAACGCATCGATATCGAAGCTCAGATAAACGTTTTCGCCTAATGAATTGACGATTTCGTCGATCTGCCAATTTTTTCGATCCTTAGATAAAAACACTTTTACGCGTTCTGGATTATCCTGCCAGTATTTATATTCGAGTTTATTGAAATTCCGAATACCGACCAAAGTCGCCTTTTTGATATTCGGCAGCTGCAAGGAATATTTAAGCCAAGCGGCATGAGTAAAGTCTTGGGCTGACCATTGATCCCCAAGATCCAGATGCGAATCAAAAACCAAAACTGAAACATCTTGGTATTTTTCATTCAAAGCTTGGGCAAAACCATAGCTGATCGAATGCTCCCCGCCAATCACGACGGGTAATTTCTTTTTATCGATTAAATCAATAACTATGTTTTTCAAAACCAAGCATGCTTCGGAGGCATCTTTGGGTAAGACGGGCTGATCAATCGTCCAGATTTTGATATGGTTTTGAATATCATCCAACAGCTCGTCATCAAATGTTTCGACCTGCTGAGAAGCTTCAATTAATCCCTCTGGCCCCTTGTCCGTGCCATGTCCAAAAGTGACCGTGCCTTCATAGCCAAATGGCACAATCACCGCATCCGCTGACTCAAGTGTCGGCGGGTTGGACATTCCTAAATTCTGTAAGTCCAGAAATTGCTTCATTGATTTAACACATAAGCGAAAATGAGGGGCGCAACGATAGTCGCGTCGGATTCAATGACAAAGCGCGGGGTCGTGACATCCAGTTTCCCCCAGGTAATCTTTTCATTCGGCACAGCGCCGGAATATGATCCATAGGAGGTCGTGGAATCGGAAATTTGGCAAAAGTAACCCCAAAGTTTGCAATCTTCCCGCAAGTCCTGCTGAATCAACGGCACCACGCAAATCGGAAAGTCACCGGCAATCCCGCCCGCGATCTGGAAAAATCCAACTGAATTGTCTTTGGAATTTTCTTTATACCACCCGATCAAATGGGCCATCTGCTCCATGCCGGATTTGACGACCTGATAGTTCGAGACTTCCTGGTGCATGACATTGGCCACAAAAATATTGCCGAGGGTGCAATCTTCCCAGCCCGGAGTATAAATCGGGATGTTTTTTTCACAGGCAGCCAAAACCCAGGAATCCTTGGGATCAATCTCGTAATATTCTTTCAACACCCCGGCCCTGATCATCTGATACATATATTCGTAAGGTAAATAGCGCTCGCCGGCTTTATCGGCTTTCTGCCAAAATTTCAAGACCTGGCGTTCAATCCGCCGCATCGCCTCTTCTTCCGGAATACAAGTGTCAGTCACGCGGTTGAGATGATTGTTCAGCAGATCAACTTCGTCCTGATCGGATAAATTCCGGTAGTTCGGCACGCGCTTGTAGTGATTGCGCGCCACCAAGTTAAAGATATCCTCTTCCAAATTATTCGCGGAACACGAGACGGCGTGGATTTTATCTTGTCGGATCATCTCGGCCAAACTGATGCCAAGCTCAGCGGTGCTCATGGCTCCGCCCATGGCCAAAAACATTTTTCCGCCTTTTTTTAGATGCGCGTCATAGGCTTCGGCCGCGTCCACCACGACCGCGGAATTAAAATGGCGATAGTTATGCTTGATGAAATCTTTTACTGCTCCCATAAAATTAGTTCAAAAAATATTTTAATGTATAACTTGATTATAAAACTTCCGGAAAAACAATGCAATGACTTATCAGCTGATTGCTGACAATCCCAAGATGCTTAAAATCACTAAAATAATTCCCAAAAACTGATGAGTCCGCAATTTTTCGCGGTTTACGAGCACGCCCAGCAAAAAACCGAGAATGATATAACTTTCACTGACTGTCGTAGCAATTGAAATTGAAATAAACGTAGTGGCAAATGCAAAAGCCAGCCAACCGGCATTATCGAAAAAACTTTGCAAAAAAATTATTCCGGGCAAGGTTCGAAAATCTTGAGCCAATGATTTGACCTGCATACTCATTATTAAATAGACTAAACAGACCAAAGCCATTGTTGTATGTACAAACCAAATTGTGGCTAAAGCCGAGATGGTCTGACTAGAATGACCAACCAAAAAATTAGTTAACCCCATTCCTACTGCGCCAACACCTGCCAAAATTACCCCTTTTTCAAAAATTCTTCGGTGGTAATGCAAGTGGTTTTGGTGTTTGGTAATGGCCAAAACAATTCCAAAAAAAGTCAGGACTACTAATGCGGCTTGCGTAAAATTTAAATGTTCGCCACCCAGCACGATACTTAGTCCAACGGTAATCGGAAGTTCTATACCGATCAAAGGCTCAATAATAGCGATTTTTCCTTCCTTGAGCGCTGACAAATCAAATAGTGAAGAAATAATAACTATAACTGACAAAACTATCAGCAGGTATAAACTGCCAGGTTGAAAAAGGATGGGTTTAATTTCTTCTATAACGAAGGGCAAGAGAAAGATAAAACCAAAGATGCCAATAAAAAATAAGGACTTCCAAATCCCAATTTTTCTGGTGGTTTTCTGAATCAAAAAATCAGCTAGTCCCCAACCAAATAATGCTATAAGTGAAAAAATTATTCCCGTATTGAGCATAAAATATATATATAGTATAGCAGAGAAAAACGGGCCGGACAGCGTGCAAGCGAACTTGCAAACTGTCCGGGGACGAACGACTGAACTACCCGCGACCCGGCGCGGGATCCAAAGAGTCCTCTTCTGCCTCAGGGTCGACATTCTGGTACACGTTCGTAAGAGCTGCGTGCACTTCTCTTGTCAACATTCTTGGGTTTCTGATACAGACGACGGCCGTCTGTTCCAATAAAGCGCTGTGATTGTTGATAATCACGGCGACGAGCTCCGCAAGTTTCTGCTTCTGATCAGTGTTGGCTACCGGGGCGTTCGTGGACATAAACATTCCTCCTTCGTATTTCTGTTTTCTGTTCGCGCGTTAAGCCACGCGGCTGCCGACGCGACGCGCAGCGACCTTGGTCGTTCCACCTTGCGGCGCGAGCAGCCCCAATCCGATGAGATTCGCGATCAGAACCAACGCCTTCTTCCAGCGTTGGCCTTCGTGCGGCGGGAACGCAACCTCGACATCCCCAAACCTTTGGAAGAACTTCGCCCGACGCAGGACCGGACCCGCCATAAAGATCATGAACGGGTACGAGCCGCCAAGTGCCATAACGACGGCGCCTGGATAGCCCTTCATGGCCCACGTGAGGCAGCTCAGAGAGAGCACGTACATCACTTCGCCTGCCAGAAGTGCCCACCACAGCCGTTTGATTTTCGACCCGTCCATCCGGAAATTCTGACGAAGGTTGCCGGAGAGCAGAGCCAGAAAGCCCACCGTCTGGCCGCCCAGGTACGGGACATACAGACTCGCATAGTGGGCCGGGCCGAGTTGCTTCAACAGGTAATCAAACCCGAACATGGTTCCTGTGAGCGCCCCAAGGTGCACAAAGAGAAGCCCATAATAGAGTTGGACATTCTCGACCTTCGCGCGCCCCTTGAACGCATAGCGGAGCGCGAGCAGACTGCAGGTGACGACGAGGATCCCCGCCCAATACCGCGGCGTCAGAGCGATACCGAACGGCACGCCGATGAGAGCCATGAAGACTGGGGACGAGGCGTCCCAAGTCGTCACCTCATCAAAATCCGTGGTCATCTTCGTTACTTGAAAGTACGCGGCGTTTGAGACCGTCCAGAGGGTGCCCACGAAGAACGCTCCGATCATGTAATGAACCGGGATTGACGGCAAGCCGCCTCCGGAAAGAGCCCACAACAATGCGACCGCGGGCAGAAACGATGAGATTACAAGCATCTGCATCGGATCGCTCAGAACCGGCTTGTCGCCGGCTGACAAGAACAACCTGTCATTAACCATGACACCGGCCATGAAAGCCGCTGCCAGGATCGCTGCAAACATATAAATGTACGGCACACTAAATCTCCTTGCTCGGGAGTCATTCCCGAACTGTCAAACATATATGAATTGGCTTTAATTAGCAATTTTTTTAACAATATTGACAGAATAGTTACAATCTGTTATTATTCTAACATGATAACCATATCCGAAATAACTAAAGAGATAATTGACCGCTCGCCTTTCTTGTCAGAGGTACTGTATCAAGACATGGCCAATATTGCAGGAATAGCCAGAAGAATACGTCCTCAAATCGAGGAGAAACTATTACAAGAAATTTCTGAGGAGGCGGTGGCTATGGCGCTACGCCGAATCAAAACAAAATTAAAGCCACCGGTTTCCTGCGAAGAAATATTAAAGGATTCAAATAATCTGGCCGTGCGCTCAAATCTGGTCGAATTTATGTTTCCCAATTCTCCTGATATTATAAACATCCATCAAGAAATTTTAAAAAAGATAGAAAACAAGAAAGATGCGTTCTTTAATATATCGATAGGATTATTTGAATCAATTATTGTCGTTAATAATGAACTAGAAAAAGATGTAGAACAAATCTTAAGAGATCAAAAAGAAATCAGAAAGGTCAAGGATTTATCATCCATCACCATCAAATTATCAAAAAAAATGACCCTGACTACTCCTGGCGTGTATTATTTAGTCTTAAAAGCATTGGCCTGGAATGGAATCAGTGTTATCGAGATTACATCAATTGGCTGGGAACTAAATATGCTTTTCTTAAATAAAGAAGTAGACCAAGCGTTTTCGGTCATTAAAACTTTGTTGTCATAAACAAAAAAGCAAGGCCGACATACCTTACTTTAAAACTTTCTAGTTTAATAATTTACCACCCAAACAATTTCCCAATTTCTTCCGCGCTTTGCCTTTTACGAGCCAATTTGGTTTCCCCGTTTTGACAAACCACCATAGCTGGTTTGGACAACAAACAATGGTTATTACTCAACGAACTTTGATAAGCGCCGGTATCAAAAACGGCTACGTAAACATCTAAAACTTCCTCGCTAAATTTAGGCAACATAGTATAACTCCCGCTCGCGGTATAGCGATCGTCAGCATCGCAAGTTGAACCAGCCAGCCAGACTTTTTGGAGCCGCTTGCCATTCAAATGATTGGCCGGAATAATATGCCACTTTTGACGGCGCACCGACCAGGTATCTGTTAAATGCGTGATAAAACTGCCGTCCATAAAATACCACTTGTGGCCCGCTTTATTGACAACACTTTTTTCTGCCAACACTTTACAGACCGTAATCTGGGCCGGGGCGGTAACATAGCTCCCCCATTCTGATACGAGATTTGGATGCTTAATACCAAGTTTATCTGATTCAATCTTTGCTGTTTTGATTAATTGGTTAACGAGGCTTTTAGTTGTATATAGTTTGCGTTTTTTTTCAAAAGGGACGCCTAAGCCTCCACCAAAATTGATTGTGTCAAGGTTTGGATTGTTTGCTTTAAGCTTGGCGTACAAGCTGATTGCCCGCTTAAACGGCTTTATGAAACCCTGAATTTTTTCTATCTGGGTTGAAATATGATAGTGTAAAATCGATAAATTTCTAATTTTGCCGAGTCTCAGCAACTCCTCTTCAGAAAAACCAAAATGATTAAACTTTTTGTCAAAATGCGCGTCAATTTTAATATCCAAATTGACTCTAACGCCAACGTCCCCCTGAAACTTTTTAAGCCGGGTTAATTCTTCATGATTTTCGATTATTGGAACCACGATCAGGCCCTTATTTCGCAATTCTTCAATCAGCTTAATATACTGTTCGGTTTTGGGCCCATTACAAGTGACTCTGATTTTACGGTTAAATTTGTCCTGCTCAAGCATTCGTTTAACCAAGAATAATTCATTGGCGGAGGAAACTTCTATGTGTGCGCCTTCGGCAATTGCTGGCAGTACAAAATCCCGGTTCTGGTTAACCTTCATCACATAGTGGTAATAGAACTTTCCTTTATAGTTAAGAATCTTGATATAAGCATTAAACAAATCGGTCAAATCCCGTAATCTGTGCTCAAGCACATATGGAAAAAAGACCTCGGTCGGAGTGCCGTATTTTTTTATAATATCAACGATGTTATATTGGTAGTAACCCTCTTTGGCCACCAAATCGCCGTGGTCGTTGATATCAAAGTGTTGGGTGTTATACTCTTCGATACCTAACTTCCAGAACTTTCGAAAATTATTTTTCTTCTTATTCTTCTTTCTAGATTTCTTCAATTCGGTTCAAAAAATTACTTACGAAGTTATTTTAAAGCAATTTCGTACGTTGTCAAGCCTGCCCGTCGGCAGGCAGGGAGTTTTTTACATTTTTCCCTTGAACAACCGGGCGGCGCGACGCCAGAGACTGGTTTTTTTATCCTTAAATTTTTCGATCTGGTCTTTGATTTTGGGGACCAACAAATCAATCGCGGCGTAAATATCTTCGGCTTCGGATTCCGCGTGCATGGTTTTGCCCCCGATAATCAAAGTGATGTCCGATCCAAACACCAAGCCGGTCTGGTGATGCTGATCCCGCTTGAGCTCAACCTTGGCTTCCATGATATCGATAAATTTCGCCAGGCTGCCGACTTTTTCTTCCACATATTCTTTAACCGACGGAGTCAGGTCCACATGAGTTGCTTTGATTGAGATATTCATCCCGTTAGAAATAATGATTAGTGGCTTAATTATATATATTAATAATCAATGCGTAAACTATAATTTTTGCTATATCCCCGCTATGTAAAATTTCTAACGGGACTAATCTTCAACCCGAAACCGCCAAGTGGTCAAAAACAAAATTGCGACAATCCAGACGATCAACCAGAGAAAATCATAGGTTAAGCCGGCGGTCGACCCCAAGTAAATCTTACGCAGGCCGTCGGCCAAAAACGTAATCGGCAGGTATTTGGCTATGACCTGCAAATAACCGGGTAATAAATCAATCGGATAGAACACACTGCCTAAAAAGGTAAACGGTAGGCCCAGAGCGGTTGTTATGGGAGCGGCGGCATCGTAACTTCTGGCAAAGGTGGAAATCAGCAGGCCGATCGGCAAAAAAGCGAATCCGCCCAAAACCACAAAAATCGCGGCCCAAGCTAGCGAGCCCGGAATCGCCACGTGAAAAAAAATTACGCCGATTGCGGTTAAAACCAGGGCTTGCAACAACATAATCAGGCTGCGGGCCGTAAGCAGGCTCAGAATCAAGGTAAACCGGTTAAGCGGCGTAACGCTGATCTGCCGAATCACTCCGCGGTCGCGCAAATCGGTAACCCAATAAGCCAGGCTGTAAATTCCGCCTTGCATAATGGTTAAGGCGATAACGCCCGGCAACAAATATGCAGAATACTCAACCTCACCCAAAACCGCTCCCACCGGCAGAATCGACAAAGCCGAATAAATGCCGCTCGGCACGACAATCGTCCAAAATAAACCGGTGCGATTGCGCAACAGCATCAAAACATTGATTTTTACCAGTTGCCAGAATTGCATAAAGTCTTTCTCGCAACCCCGAACTTGCCTGCCCGTCCCTTTGGCGGGATTCGGGGTCTCTTGAAGAGATGCTGAAACAAGTTCAGCATTGCGCGTTATTAACTCACTAACTTTCTAGCCAACGAATCGATGTCTCCCGCTCCCATCATCAAGATAATGTCAAACTGGGCCGATTTTTGCTTAATCATTTCTCCGGCTTGGGCCAGATCCGGCGCAAACGAGGCGTTAACGCCTTGCTTACGCAATTCGTCCACCAGTTGAAACGAACTGATCCGCTCGCCGTGTTCCCTGCCCGTGACATCGAAAATTTCCGGAATAATCACTTCCTCGACTCCCAACAAGGACGAGACGAACTCACCAAATAATTTTTGCGTCCGGTTGCGATGATGCGGCTGAAATACGGTTAAAACTTTCTTGCCGGGATAAAACTCGGCCACGGCCTTGATAGTGGCTTCGACTCCGGCCGGATGATGAGCATAATCCGAAATAACAGGTTTACCGTCAAGCTTTCCAACCGCTTCGAACCGGCGCCATGTGCCGGCGAATTGTGCCAGAGTTTTCTGGATCGCGTCAATCGGCGCACCCAACTTAAGCGCAGCCAGACTGGCCGCCAGCGCGTTGGCAATGTTGAACTGGCCCGGAACCAATAATTCAAATGAACCGATCTTTTCGTCGTTTAAGTGCATATCGAAAAATTGCTTGGCATTTTCGGTTTTAACATTCAGCGCCTGCAGATCAGCGTAGTGTTTGATCCCAAATGTAAACTTATGGCAGGCCGCCGCGCGGCAGACCTCGATCGTGTTATGGTCATCGGCGTTATAAATCAAAATCCCGTCCGTAGGCAAGGATTGGATGTATTCGGCAAAAGCCTCTTTGATATCGGCCAAATTTTTATAGTAATCGAGGTGGTCTTCCGCAATGTTGGTGATAATGATCATCTGCGGCTGGTTCTCCAGCATCTTACGGTGATATTCATCCGATTCCGCCACCACATACTTCCCTTTACCGGCGCGGGCATTGGCCCGGAAGCGTTCGCTTTCGTTTTCGAGCGACAGCATGGTGCCAACCAGAACCGACGGATCAGTCCCGGCCTGTTCCATAATTAATCCCAATATTGCGGTGGTGGTGGATTTGCCGTTTGTGCCGGTGACGGCCACGCCGTATTTGCCTTCCATCAGCGCGCCGACGGCCTGGGCCTGAGTGATCAGGGGAATATTCAACTGTTTGGCCATCTGGATCTCCCCAAAACCGGCGGAAGATTCGCTGACATCCTGGGAATAAACTACAATGTCCGGGTCGAAATCCTTAAGCTGCTCGTCCTTATGGCCGATAAAAACCTGGATACCAAAATTTTTCAGGCTGTCGGTGACCTGCGATTGGCGCAAATCCGAACCGGCAACTTCCCGGCCCTGCGATTTTAAAATCCGCGCAATGGCCGCTACGCCGATCCCGCCGATGCCGACGCAATAAATTTTTCCGGCTTCGGTTAATTTCATACCTTTACTTTCTCGGTTTCTTGCTCATGTTTGGCCATAAGCTGCCGGATCTGCGGGATGGCTGCCAAACCGGCGCGGCGGCCTTCCTGATAAATACCCCAAATGTTGTTTAACCCCCATTTGCCTGACCAAGTCTTAACATCCGGTTCGATCATAATATCACAGGCTCGCTGTTCCTCGCTCAGCTCCTTTTCCACATCAAACGAATGGTCGACTCCCCAAAAGAAAACCCGGAGCATGTTGGGGACATGGCTTCGCTTATAACCATTGGATTCGAGCCGGTCCAGAATTTTGGAAGTCAGCGGGCTGATAATTTGATAATGGACGTATTCGATCCCAACCAGGCGCCGCAGGCTCCGGATAATCCGCCAAAACCAAAGCTTTCTCTGATATAAAAATTTCGTCCGGGCCAAATCAATACCGATGACAATGTCGGCTCCCAGCTGTTTGGTCGGTAGCGCCGGCACGACATTGATCAGTCCGCCATCCACCAAAAGGCGGTTATTGATCATTACCGGCTCGAACAGTCCTGGCAAAGCTACACTAGCTTTCAGCGCCTGGGTTAAGCTGCCGGCCGTGATGGTGATCAATTCCCCGCTCCGGATATCGCTGGTGGTCACGCCAGCTTTGACTGGTAAATCTTCAAATTTTAACCCTTTCGTTATTTTTTTGAGAGTATCTTCGGCCACGGGATTGTGGAAATGGAACAAACCGCCCCTGGCTCCCCGCAGCGAAACATGGTCCCAGAGAATCCTTTTATTGATGGTTAGGGATATCTGTCTCATGGCATCCATAGTCCCGGCCGCGTAACTGACCGCTACCAGGGCGCCCGACGAACAGCCCACAATCACGTCAATGGGAATGCCGTTTTCCAGAAAAACTTCAATTATGCCGACGTGCGCGGCCGCCCGGCCAGCGGACCCGGACAAAGCCAGCCCGATTTTTGGTCGTTGGATCATTGATTTAAGACAATATGCGCCAATACCGCCGCGGAATCATGCGGCATTAATTTTGAAATATTCACGGAAAGCTCGTTTAAAGCCTGGGGATCGAAATTAAGCGCTGTGATCACCTTAAGCAGGATAGCAGGTTTGGCCTGGTCATGGCCAAGCACAATTGCTGATCGGGTAGACTTCAAAATCGCCGCGTTGTTGTCCTGATGGGTAAACGGCATCGGAATGACAACCGCCACTTTGCCCAAAGCCGACAACTCGGCGATCGTCGACAGGCCGGCGCGGCAGACCACCAGTTGGCATTTTTTCAACAAATAAACATATTGATCAAACGGCAAGAATTCGACCGGGTGATAATTGACATCCTCGAATTTTGTCTCGTTCTTGCCCCGGCCAGTTTGATGCACGATCTGAAAATTTTTGACCAGGGCCGGTAAAATCTGACTGACCAAAAAATTAATTTGCGCGGCGCCGGTGGCCCCGGTCAAAACCAGCAGAATCGGCAGATCGGCATGAAGTTTGAATGGCAATTGCACAGCGCCGGGCGGGACAAATAATTCTTCCCGCACGGGATTGCCGACCCAGACTGCGGCTTTAAGCTTGCCAATCAATCCCGATCCGGAATAAAATTGCTGGCTGGTGGCTTCGAATGCAGTCGTAATCTGGGAAGCAATCGGCGAAATTAACCGGTTGGCCAGTCCGACTTTCGCATCCTGCTGGTGGATGACGATTTTTGCGCCAAACATCCGGGCGATCCAAGCCACGGGCACTGCCACAAAGCCGCCGGCGGAAAACATCAATTCCGGCCGGAATTGGGAAATTATTCGCCACGCCGCCAGTAACCCGGCAACGAAAACAACCGGCGCCGCCAGATTTTTGAGCGTAAAAAAGCGGCGCAGGCGGGCGGCCGGCACGGTGACAAATCTAATCTGTTCAGCCTCGACCATGGCCCGTTCAGGACCTTGGCGGGTGCCGACAAACAAAAATTCGGCCCGCGGCTTAAGTTTACGGATTTGTTGGGCCACGGCCAACACCGGCGAGACCGGACCGCCGCTGCCGCCGCCGGCCAATAATATTTTCATTGCAGAGCCTCCTCGTATGCCATGACCGTCTCCGCCGCCGCCTGCTGCCAGCTGAAAAACTTGGAACGGCTTAGGGCCAGGTTCGCCAACTCTTCTAAACGTTTCGGACTTTTTAATAACTCAAGCAGAACATCAGTCATGTTTTCCAGGTTATTGGGATCAAAATACTCTGCCCCCTGGCCCATTATTTCCCTCAACGTCGGAATATCGGAGCAGGCCACGGGAGTGCCGCACGCCGCCGCTTCCAGGGGCGTTAAGCCAAATCCTTCCATCAGCGAGGGGAGAACAAATAAAACCGCAGCATTGTAAAGCAGCTTCAAATCCTCGTCGGTGACCCGCCCAGGAGTGATTAGTGATTTGTGATTAGTGATTAGTCTGATTTGCTTCTCGATCTCTGGGTAGTGCTTATCTGACTCACCGGCCAGAACTAATTGCATATCTAATCCCCGGCCGCGCAACTTATCAAACGCTTGGGCCAGCATGGGCAAATTTTTATACCGCCGCCAGACGCCGACGTAGAGCAAAAACGGTTTTTGAATGCCGAATTTTTGGGCAACTTGCCGGTAAGCCTCTTCTTTATCCAACATTTTGTAAAGCTGGTTGAAACCCTCGTATATAACCGTGATCTTTTGTGGGTCAATCGAATAATAATCTACGATCTGCTTCTTCGTTGACTGCGATACCGCGATAATCTGTTTGGAATTGCGGATGGCGTTGGCAAATACCGCATAGTAAGCCAGTCGGTGAAAAAAATGCGATTTTTTGCGGCCGGGAAACAACGTGTGGGTTAAATCATGGATGGTGACCACGAACGGCCGCTTATAAAAAATTGGGGCGTTAAAATGCGGGAAATGCATCAGATCGAGTTTTTCGGCGCGCAAAATGCCAGGGAGCTTAAGCTGTTCGGCCACGGAATAATGCGCAATGTTGGCGATTACAATTTTCGCGTCGTATTGCCTGAAGTTTTGCGCTAGATGTTGGTTACGCAAAAACAACACGTATTCATGCCGCCCGATTCTGCCGTTGGCGGATAAAATTTCATGGGCCAGGGAGCTGGCATAACGGTCAATCCCTGATCCCCCGCCCAACATTCTTAAATCAAGCCCAATTTTCATAATTTACATTTTTAATACTGCAATACGAGAAAGTAATGCAGTATTAAACACTTAATTGCTTTCTGGCGGTGGATTGACGGGTACGCTTTCTTAATAAACTGCTGACTTTGGCAGTTCCCGCTTTAACCAGCCCCTCTACTAAAATTTGCTCTCTGAATTTTGGCCATCTTTTACGCTCTAAATAATCCTGGCGCTGTTCTCTCTTCTTTTGGTGGGCTTGATCTAAACCTTGAAGCTTTTGGTGCGCAATTTTAAAACCATAACCGTCACGAGCCAAAATATTGCTGATGCTTGCGATGGTATGCTCGGTTACCTTCAGATCGCGGGCGATTGATTCATACGTCTCACCTTCAATCAACCGTCGAGCAATTTCTAACCGTTTAGCGAACATTTTGTATTCCGTGTGCGTAAACAAACTGTGGAAAAAGGCTCGAACATCTTCTTTCGAATCCAATAAAGTAAAAACCGACCAAACATTGTTGATATATCGGCCAAAATCCTTCAAGTCTAAAGAGGTTCGAGATAATTTTGTCATATAAATTTATTATAGCGCGCGCTTCCTCATACTGCAATACGAGAAAGTAATGCAGTATTGAACTATTTTTTAAACCCCAGATATTTTTCTTCTACAAATTTCCTGACCTTTTCTTGAAAAATTAATTTGTCGTATTGCTGCGCGTGCCTTCGGATCTTCAACGGATCATATTTAGTCGAGTCGAAATTTTTAACCGCCTGCTTAATCGCTTCGGCTGTTTGCTCCTTGAAAAATTCCCCGGTCTGGCCGGAGATCACGGTTTCTAGGGCCCCGCCGGCGCCGAACGCCAATACCGGAATGCCGCAGCTTTGCGCTTCCACGATGGAAATTCCCGCATCTTCCTCGGCCGGAAAAATATAAGCCCGGGCTCTGGCATAAAGTTTTTGCAAATCCTCGTCGCTGACGCGGCCCAAAAATTCGACATTTGGCCCGGCTTTTTTTTTCAATTCCGACAGCTGGGTCCCGGAACCGGCAATCTTCAACTTTAATCCCAAATCATTGAACGCTGCGACCACCAGATCGGTTTTCTTGTATGGCTCTAACCGGCCGGCCACTAAAAAATAATCCTCTTTCGATTCCTCGGGATGAAAAAACTCCGTGTCCACCGGCGGCGGAATAATGATTGAATCCCGCTTATAGTATTTTTTGATCCGCATCTGGACATTGACCGAATTGGCAATGTAAAAATCCGGCCCCTGCGCCGCCCGAAAATCCCACTGGCGGATGGCCGGCAGAATCAGTTGCCCCAGCCACCTCAGCGGTGCCGGGTAGAGCTGCTGCCCCAAATACTCATCGTTCGTCCACAAAAACCTGGTCGGGGTGTGGCAATAGCAAATATGCAACTTGCCCCGACTCTTGGCCCCCTTGGCAAACGAGGAGGAATCCGAAACCACGACATCAAAATCATCAAACCGAAAACTTTCGATAACCTTCGGCAGCAGGGCCAAAAATAATTTCGGGTGCCGGTGCGTGAGCGGCCATTTGTCCAGATAGCTTATTTTTTTCCTGGCTGGCTCAAAAACCCCGTGGGTCTTTTTGGAATCGTAAAAAATCACATGCAGAGTGGCGTCGGGCCAGATTTTGAGAAAATTTTCCAACACGCGCTCCGCGCCGCCCAACTGATTGAGAAATTCGTGCACCAACGCGATCTTCATCCTTTAAGTCTCCGCAAAACGTAATTTAAAAAACTGATATTGGTATACAAATCTCTTTCTTTTAATTTAAAACCCAACCTGACCTTGTAGGCATCCGAAATTAATTTTTTATAAGCTGGTAAAATTTTAGCCCGCTTGGATAAAAGATAAATGCTGTGATAATTGATCGGAAATTTATTCTGAGTGTGTATGATCAATGCTCGGAAGCCAAACAAACAGGATTTATAAAACAAATGCTTGGCCGTCTTTTCGTCATAGTCACGGAACGTTGTAATCGCAGACAAAGCCCGGCCCATTAAAAACCGGACTTCTTCAACCAAATTGATTGTCGCAATTGCCGGTTCACGAATAATGCCACGGATATCCTGACCCCGAAGTGTCTGTGCGGTTAAACGCAGTTCCTTAAAAAAAATCTTTTCTTGAAACGGGATATCTGATTTAAAAATCAAAAATTCGCTCAGCCGAAAAGGAAAAACATTAAACTTGGCTGGGCAATGCTTCTGAATATCCTTACGGTGAACATATTCATTGTCGTGGAACAAAATCCCGATTTCATAATCGCTGTGTTTCTGATAATCCCCTTTGGCTCTTGAACCATACAAAAAAATCGAAACCGGGTGGAATTTTGAATTCAGCTTTTCAACTACGGTCGAAAGTTGGTTGCGCATATTTAATAATCCACTTTCGGGCGCTTCCCGAGCAAAATTAAAATGGTTTTGAAAATAATATAAAGGTCGAGCCAGAGGGACCAGTTTTCGATATAAAATGCATCCAGCTTGATTTCTTCCTCCCAGGAAATTTCCGGGTTGTCGGAAGCCTGGATGATCTGGGTTAAGCCCGTGGCACCCGGCTTGATAACAAACAAATGTTTATACTCGTTGCGGAAATGATCAACTTCCTTGGTCATGTGCACCCGCGGCCCGACCAGGCTCATTTGGCCGCGCAGAATATGCCAGAGGCTCGGCAATTCATCCAGCTTGGTTTTACGGATAATTCGGCCAATCCGGGTGACCCGGGGATCGTTTTTGATCTTAACATAAGGGCCAAGCCGGGCGTTTTGCTTTTCCAGCTGTTCGCGCAATTTATCGCCGGCGGCCGTGCCTTCGCTCATTTCGTAGTGCATGGAGCGAAATTTATAAAATTCAAACTGGCCCAGCCCGGCGGCGCGCGCTTGATGAAAAAACACCGGGCCGCGGGAATCCAGCTTGATTGCAATGGCGACCAACAGATACACCGGGCTTAAAGTTATCAATCCGGCCGCGGCGGCCGTGATATCGACCAGGCGCTTAATGACCCGGCCCCAGCCCTCGAGCGGCGTGTTTTTGAGCACAATCACCGGCGTGCCGGAAATCGTCTCGACCGCCACGTTGCCGGTCGCGGTTTCAAAAAAATTCGGAACAAAATTAAACTTAATTCCAAAGTCGCGGCAAAATTTCAAAATCTCGCCGCTGGCGGCCGGATCAAGCATGGGATCAGCCTGTAGCAATTCATCTATCCCTTTTTGGACGCGCAATTGCTCCAGGGACGACAGCAGTTCGGCTATGGGCAAGTCGGCTTGCAGGCTACCCACGATTTTGAATCCCAACTCTGGCCGCTTGCCGATTGTGTCCATGAGTTCATGCGGCTTATCCGCGGGATAAATTACCACCAGGCGGTGCAAACCGATACCGCGCCGCAGCATCCGCACCTGCATCTGGCGCAGAATCAGCCGGCCAAAGCTGATAAACACGATCGCCAAGCCCCAGGCCATCAGCACAATCAAACGGGAAGGAAAAACGCTTTGGTTGAAGAAAAACAGCACGATAATGACCAGCAGGCCGGAAGACACGGCCAACAGGATTTTGAGAAGTTCGGCGGAAACCCGGCGCGTGCCTTTGAGATTATACAATCCGGCCAGGGCCAGAATCAAAATAATCAAGGGGCTGGCTTCGAACAGGACCTGAAAATACTGACTCCATGTCAGCTGATAGAGCACCGGCCGCAGGGGCGACAAATGAAAGCGCAAATAAAAAGCGGTCAGCCCCGCCAGCAATAGCATGAGCCAATCCACAAAAATTGAAATTACGTTGAACAACAACTCTGAACGTTTCATTCAGATATCCAATTGGTTAAAAATCAAAAATTTACCGTTTTATTATACCATATTTTACGCCAACAAAAAAGCCCGTCCCGATAAATCGGGACGAAGCTTCTTGTAACTAAATCTAATTAGTATTCGTCTCTGCGACCGCCACCGAATCCGCCACGGGATCCGCCACGGCTGGCACCGAATCCGCCACGAGAACCACCTTCGGTTTTCGGACGAGCTTCGTTGACCGCCAAGGAGCGACCGCCGAAATCCTGACCATTGAACATCTCAACGGCTTTGGCTGCTTCCTCATCGGAAGACATTTCGACGAATCCAAATCCTTTGGATCGGCCAGAGAACTTGTCGGTGATGATCTGTGCGCTCACAACGTTACCGGCAGCCATGAAATGATTCTTCAATTCATCGCTGGTGGTCGCGTAAGGCAAACCGCCGACAAACAATTTCTTACCCATTTGATTATTAGCCTTCAAACAAAGGGAAACTCTTAAATTGAGCCCAATGTTTTAATTAGCTTCCCTTCGACTAAAGGAAACATGAACAGTATACCTAAAAACGAAGGCCGGGTCAATCGGTTATCCACCAATATAAAAATCCACAATTGGTGGATTTTTATATGCTTTCTCCAAGATAGCTATAAGCCGAATTCTGTCTGACCCCGATAAATCGGGGGAAGCAATCATCTCTCTGGGCCAAACATTGCTGTTTGGCTCAAGCTGTCAACCCGTCCCGATAAATCGGGACCTATTTGACATTGCACTGTCACGTAGGAATTTAGCCGTTTCACTCCCGGCGTTGCCGCCAGGCGTCATCCGGCCACTTGGCCGGATGCTTACGGCCTCTCGGCCGCAAGCGTTCCTGTTCGCATCCCTTGATCACTCATGGCGGGGATTACCCGCTACGTGAGGCTGCATGAACTCGCGAGGATTTCATTCAACCAACGTGTTCGGACTTTCCTAACCTAAAGTAAACTTTAGGCTTGATTGCGCACTAACTTTAAGAAAGCAAATATAATTATACTCCTTTTTTGCCCCCTTGTCAATATCGCCAATTTGGTGTATCATTAATTGTTATGAATCCCGTTAGAAATTTTGTAAAGTCTATATACCGCAAAATTATATTCAACGGGCGAATTATATAAACGCATCAATTATCAACTAAGCTATTTCTAACGGGATGAAAAGAGATAATATTCGAAACATCGCCATTATCGCCCACGTCGACCACGGCAAGACGACATTGGTCGACGCCATGCTCAAACAAACTCACGTTCAGCGAAACGTCGAAGAATTGGGCGAGCTGATTATGGACTCCATGGATTTGGAGCGCGAGCGCGGCATTACCATCAAGGCCAAGAACGCTTCGGTCGTTTTCAATGAGATTAAAATAAATATCGTGGATACGCCCGGCCACGCCGATTTTGGCGGCGAGGTGGAACGGACCCTCAAGATGGTTGAAGGTGTGCTCCTGCTGGTGGATGCCAAAGAAGGCCCGATGCCGCAGACCAAATTCGTGCTCAAAAAAGCGCTGGAATTGGGCCATAAAGCTATTGTCGTCATCAATAAAATTGACCGCTCCGATGCGCAAATTGAAGAAGTGGTTAACCGGACATTTGATTTGTTCGTCTCACTGGAGGCAACCGACGAGCAGCTGGATTTCCCAATTGTCTACGCGCAGGCCACCGCCGGCATCGCCACTTTGGACTATCACAAACCGGGCACGGATCTAACTCCCCTGTTCGAAACCATTTTGGCCAAAATTCCCGCCCCGACCATCCAGGAAGATCCGACCCTGAAAATTCTGGTTTTGGCCCTGGCTTATGATCCATACAAAGGCAAGCAAGGCATCGGCAAAATCTATTCCGGCTCAATCAAAAAAAACATGCCCATTCTGCAAATCACGCCGGATGACCAGCTGAACCCAGGCCGCGCCACCGACATCTCGGTGTTCAAAGGTTTACAAAAAGAATCCGTCGAGGAAGCCTCGGCCGGCGAAATCGTTTCCGTGGCCGGCCTGGAAGAAATTTCCATTGGCTCGACGATCACAGATCCGGCCAATCCGCAAAAGCTTGATCCCGTGAAAGTGGACGAACCAACTGTACAGATGAGTTTTTCCGTCAACAATTCTCCGTTTGCCGGCCGGAGCGGCAAACTGGTCACCTCGCGCAATATCCGCGACCGCCTATATAAAGAATTGGAAACCAACGTCGCCCTAAAAGTCACCGAAACCGGCAGCCCCGATACCTATTTGGTCGCCGGCCGCGGCGAGCTGCATTTGGCCGTTCTGATCGAAACCATGCGCCGGGAAGGTTTTGAGCTGCAGGTCTCGCAGCCGGAAGTTATTTTCCATGAACAAGACGGAGCCAAATCCGAACCGTTCGAAAAATTGTCCGTGATTGTGCCGGGCGAACACCAGGGAGTCGTGATTGAGGAAATCGGGCGCCGCAAAGGCCAGCTGGCCCACATGAACCATACGCCCCACGGCGAAGTTCATTTGGATTACCATATTTCCACCCGCAACCTGATTGGACTCAAAAACAAGCTGCTGACCCAAACCAAGGGCACTGTCATTCTCAACCATATTTTTGATTCCTACCGGCCCGTGGAAGCCGCCAACGTCGTCAATTTGCCGCATGGCTCGCTGATTGCCTCCGAGGATGGCGTTTCCAACGCCTATGGGCTGAACAACGCCCAGGAACGGGGGGAGTTGTTTATTGGCCCGGCAACCGAAGTTTATCTGGGTATGATCATTGGCGAGAATGCCAAGGCGGAAGACATTGAAGTCAATGTCAACAAAACTAAGAAACTGACCAATATGCGCGCCTCCGGCACGGATGCGGCGTTGATCCTGTCTCCGCCCAAAATCATGAGCCTGGAAGAATCCCTGGAATTTCTGGGGCCGGACGAATTGCTGGAAGTAACCCCGCAATCCCTGCGCCTGCGCAAAAAAAATCTGGATCCCAACAAGCGGAAGAGAGAAAAAAATAAGAATAATACTGAAGTATAGACCCTCACCCCCAGCCCCTCTCCCAGGGGGAGAGGGCGGCACCGAACGGTAGAAAAACCAAATCAAAAAGCCGATCCCCCACAGAATCGGCTTTTTCTTCCTGCCGTCAAAGTTAGTGGCCCACGGCGCCGCTCCGGGCCATGCGCACGATCCAGATCAACACAATCGAGCCCAAGATCGCAACCAGTAAACCGTATAGGTTAAACCCGGAAACTCCCGGATATCCGAGCAAGCTCATAATCCAGCCGCCGAGGATGGCGCCCACAATGCCGACACCGATGTTGGCCAGCGCCCCCATTTGCGCATCAGTGCTCATGATAATCGAGGCCAACCAGCCCACCAACGCCCCAAATACAATCCATAAAATGAGTCCCATATAATGCTCCTTCTTTTTCTGCCCGGTTGACCGGGCTTATTTAATTATTTTTTAGTACCTTTCGCATCCTGACTGATAAGTCCTCACAAAATATTGCTGGTTGCCAATCCGGGTGATTTTACCACCCTCGGCCGGCAACTGGAAGTTGGTGTGATAGATGGGGACCAGACAAGGATCGCCCAAAGCCAGATTGAGGATCTGGCCGCCGCCGGTTCCTGTGGGCTGAATAACCGCCGCATTCGTGTCCCCCGCTTTTTTGACCACCGTGCCGGCTGTCGCGGCCTGGGCGCACTCCGGTAGGTAGGTTGGTACAAAGTATAACTGATCAGCGGAGCGAATTATTACACCGCCTTCCGGGGGAAACAAAAAATCTGTGTGGTAAACGGGGACCAAACAGGAATTGCCAAGGAAAAAATTGACGATACTGGAGCCGGCATTGGACACTCCGGTTACCGGCGCCACAAATCCGTTATTCGTGCTGGTGCCGGCAATACTCCCGCGCGCGACCACCTGGAGACCATCGGCTGAATGTTCGCAACCGGGCAGATAGGTGCGGGCAAAAAACAAGCCTTCGGGGCCGCTGACAACGGCTCCGCCCTCTTGTGGCAGCATGAAGTTGGTGTGGTAAATCCTGACTAGGCACGGATCGGCAAACTGGCTGGCATTCTGGGCCCAAATGAATGCCGGAACCATCAAAAGAGCCAAACTGATTGGAATGATTAAGCCTTTTTTCATAACCTTTTATCGTATTGGCCGCGATTTTGTTTCAAGCATTGCTCTTGCTTGGCCCAGAGATATATTCTATTATTCAGCAATCAGGAGGAATCAACTATGGGTTTGCCGTTTCTGCCGCTGCCGGCGTGGCTCTCTAACTTCGGCTGGATCGCCTTCCTTCACTCGTATGCGTGGATGCCCGCGGCGGCCGGGATCGTCTGGCTGGAAGTCAAATACCTGTTCTTCTGGCTCGGCGACGTCCGTGGCCGGACTCCACAACAGAGGCGCCGGCTCTACAGCCAGCTCTTCAGCGGAGAAGTCGTCGGCGTCGTGGCCATTGCGATCCTGGCCATCGGCGGGCTCTACGCCTTCGCGCTGGGCGTCGGTGTCATTGTCGGGGGTCTCTGTCTCCTGGCTTTCCGCAGGTCATCATCAAAGAAGACTCGCGTCGAGCAGAAGGCCTGAAGGTTACAAGTTCTGGGGTGAGTGCGCCAAGGCGCGCTCACCCTCGTTTTATTTAAAAAAGCGAGCCGACACCCGAAGGTGGCCAGCCCGCCAGTCAGTATCGGCTCGCGGGAGCCGTGGAAGATCACTGCGTGGGTGGTTGATAATGGCGTCTCATCCGGGCTTTCCATGCGGCGTCAACCCGGTCAGCGTATAAATAGCAGGCGAGGGCGAAGGCCAGGATGACCAGAGTTGAATAGTTGTTGGCAACCTGGCTATCCCCTGCTCCCATGAAAGCACATCCTACCATCATGACGGCCAGGTTCGGTCCAAATGTTCCGCGGTAAGCGAACATGCGCCTACCCGCTGTAAAGATCAGGAACGTTCCCCATACCGGCCAGACAAAATCCCAACGGCCGCGCAAATACATTATCGGCGCCAGCAGAATCATGGTCCAACCGAACCAGGAGCCCAGCACAGCGATCCGGAACAGTTGATGACGCACGAGGTTGTCGGTGTCCTTCGGCCCACGGTTCTTGTCATAATCCGGATAGTTCTCGACGAAGATCAGCGCCACCGGAATATAGACGATGACGGCGGCAAGCTCCCACGCCCCCAGCCAACAGCGCTCCCGGCTGTACATCATCAAGTAGAATCCGATTGCGACCGACGCCAGCACGCACAGCGTAGTGATCATTAGATTCCTCCTCAATGGACCTATTATAGCTAATTGCCCAAAAAACGTATATGCTCTATTATTCATCCCAAGAGGAGGAGCTAAGTGTCCAATCAACCCGCACAGCAGGCCTTACTCGAGCCGGTGCCCGAACTTGGTACTCGCGCGCGTTTAGTGAAACTAGTCCAGTCGCTGGCTGAGGAAGACGACTGGAAGTGGGTCCTCGGCACAACCGATCATGTCGCAGCCGATCGCGTCCTGCGTCTGCTCGCCAACGCCGGCCTAATTGAACACCGCAAGCACCCCAAGGGGGGTAATACCTGGATCATTGACGGGCAGATGTTCGGGCAGACGGAAAGCGTGCTGCCGGACTTCCTCCCGATCCCGTCACCAGAAACCGAGGCTAACCGCCTTCGCCTCGGTCAGGAGGGGCTCATGGATTTCGAACAACGCCGTCCGGGCTATTCCCGGATTCTTCGTCTGATCTGGAATGCCAAGACCAATGAGCGTCCCCTGAACTCGTGGGTCGAACTCGTCCTGGCGCTCGCCCTCGCGGCACTCTGTATCCAGCCGCTAATGCTCTACGCGAACATCACCGGCGGCGACTTTCTGATCCGCATCAACATGACGGTGTCGGTCATCGGCACCGCGATCTTAATGGCCTGGATCATATATCTGGCCGTGAGGAGCATCGGCCGCAAGGAGACGACATGACCTCTACCGAACGTGTTCTGGACGAGCTCGAACAGAAAAACCACACGCCGGAAGGATTAAGGATCGCGCTGGCGGTCGCTTTCACCCTCTCCATCGTGAACCTGCTCGCGTGGCCAATCGATTCGACGATCGCGACGATCAACCACACCGCCCCGATCCTCGATTTCGCAAACGTAATGTTGACCTGGGCGATCTGCCTGATCGTCATTGCCATCATCGAACTCGTGACAGCAATCTGGCCGATCTCATGGCCGGCGGTTGATTACGAAAGCTGACACACCCCATCCGCGCCGCGGTCTTGAGACCTCCAATCAAGACCCGGCGACTTTTTTTATTATAAGAATCAACCGGCAGTTTTCGGGAATTCGACCCTGTCCGAGCGTCAAAAAACCGCCTTTCGGCGGTTTTTAATTTTCTGTAGCGAGGATTTTTTCGAAGTCCGAGCGTTGTTTAACGCTTGCTGAATTGCGGGGCGCGGCGGGCGCGCTTGAGTCCCGGTTTTTTGCGTTCTTTGACGCGCGGATCGCGGGTTAGGAATCCGAGTTTTTTGAGTGTGCGGCGGGATTCCGGATTCATACTGATCAAGGAGCGCGCCACGGCATGGCGGAAGGATTCGGCCTGGGAATGGATGCCCCCGCCTTGGAGCTTAGCTTTGACATTCAAAGTCTTCTCCAGACCCAAGCTGACCAGAGCCTGCTTGGCAATATATTGGAGTTCCGCGGATTGAAAATATTTTTCAAACGGCAGCTGGTTGATCGTGATTGTGCCGTTGCCCGATTGGGTCAAAACCTGGGCAACCGAAGTCTTGCGGCGACCGACGGCATAAAAAGTTTTGCCATGGGGCACCCGGGCCGGCTTTTCGGCTACGGCTTCTTCCGGCTCAACGGGTGGCGTTGATTCAACATGCGCCGGTTTTTTGGCGGCCGCTGGCTTGTGTGCGGCCGGTTTGCGGACGGCGGGCTTTTTGGCCGGTTTATCGACCGCAGACTTATGAGATAATTTTTTTGGGGTTGCTTCCATGTTTAAAAATTAATTAATCTGCTTTTCCACGTGAAATTCGTGCTTCTCGCCGGTCACCACTTTTAAGCGGCGCAGAATGTGCTTACGCAGGCGATTCTTGTCAATCATATTGTAGACGGCGTCCCGAATAACTTTTTCCGGCTCCGTTTCCATGCGCTTGGCCAGGGTTTTGGTGTAGAGCCCGCCCGGGTAGCCGGAAAAACGATGGTATTTTTTCTGGGCCAGTTTGCGGCCGGTAAACCTGACCTTCTCAGCATTCTTCACAACCACAAAGTCACCCAGATCCATGTGCGGGGTAAAGGTCACCTTGTGCTTGCCGCGCAGGATGCTTGCCACTTTGGAAGCCAGGCGACCCAGCGTAAACTGGCTGGCATCAGCTTCATACCAGGAGCGCTTGGTGTCTTTGGTTTTCGGAATGAATGTTTTCATGATTCTTGATTCTAATCTAAGAGTTCCAACTGAACCTTCGGCATACCGTCTTTGGCTTTGCCCAAGCGGACAATCCGAGTGTAGCCGCCCTTGCGGTCTTTAAAACGGGGCCCCAGAACTTCGATGGTTTTGCGCGCGGCATTGGCCGGCAGAGCAGCAAAAATCTGGCGCTTGAGATGTAAAGAGTCTTTTCCGCCGAAGGCGGATCCGCCTATGGCGGACTTGGCTTTGGTAATCAGCCGTTCCACGACCGAACGGGTAATCTTGGCTCTCGCTTCCGTGGTTTGGATTTTCTCGTAAACAATCGCGGAGGCAGCCAAAGAGCGCACCAGTTTCCTGGCGTGATCCCGTCCCTTGCCGATTTTCTTCTTCTTTAAATGCCTCATGTGGTCAATTATTTCTGCATTTCGCTAATGGCTTTTTCAATCTCTTCAATCGATTTCTCACCCAGGCCTTCGAGTGCGGTGAGCTGTTCCCGATCCATGCCCTTGAGTTGGGAAACCCGGCTGATGTCGTTTTTAAGCAGCGCGTTGTAAGAACGGTTGGACAATCCCAAAGACTTCAAATCATCCTCTTCGGAAGTCTTAATGCCTTCTTCGTGCGCGACGTCCAAAACCGGCACTTCTTCCTTGGCGGTCAGAGTTTCCTTGGCCAACAGGGCGAAGTGCTGCATTAGAATCGAAGAGGCTTGGTCAATCGCATCTTCTCCGGAAACGGTGCCGTCGGTTTCCAAATCCAGAATCAGTTCGTCGTAATTGGTAATCTGGCCGACACGGACATTATTGATTTCATAATTGACGCGCCTGACTGGGCTGTAAATCGCGTCCACGGCAATCATGCCAATTTCCAGTTTCTCGTTTTCGCGCTGTTCCACCGGCACATAACCGCGGCCCTTTTGCACGACCACTTCCATTTCCAGTTCGGCGGACTTGCCGTCCAGGGTGGCCAGATGCATATCCGAATTGATAATTTCCACGTCCGAGTTTTTCTTAAAATCACCGGCGGTCACGGCTTTTTCGCCCTTGACCTTCAGTTCCAGTCTGACCGGCTGGTCGGAATGAAGTTTGAGGCGCACCTGCTTTAGATTCAAAATAATTTCAATCACGTCTTCCTTGACGTTCGGCACGGTGGAAAATTCATGATCCACGCCCTTGATCTTGACCGCAACCACGGCAGCACCAGGCAGAGACGACAGCAAAACGCGGCGGAGCGAATTGCCCAAAGTCACGCCATAGCCGGGATAGAGCGGTTCCATGACGACCCGGTATTTATGATCGCCTAAATCTTCAAACGAGACTTTTTTGGGGAGCTGGATATTTTCCATAATCGTTAAAATTAATTAAATTTTATTTTACCTGGAGTAATATTCGACAATCAGCTGAGTGTTGACGGTGGCATCGAGCTGTTCGCGGCTGGGTTTGGAGAGAATCTTGCCGGACCAGGCGTTGGCATCCAGCGACACCCATTCCGGCGGCTGGGCCTGAGAGAGGGCAGGCGCGGCGTTTTTCATGTATTGGGATTTCTGCTTGGTTTCGCGCACGCTGACAACGTCGCCGACTTTGACCTGATAAGACGGGATATTGACCTTCTGGCCGTTGACCTGAAAAAATCCATGACTGACCAGCTGGCGGGCCTGGGGCCGGGTTTGGGCAAAGCCCAACCGGAACACGACATTATCCAGGCGCATTTCCAAAAGCTGCATTAGCACGTCACCGGTCACGCCGACCTTCTTGCTGGCGGATTCATAATATTTGCGGAATTGCCGTTCCATTAAGCCGTAAATGATTTTGGCCTTCTGTTTTTCGCGCAGTTGCATGCCGAACTCCGATACGCGCTGCGGATTTTGTCCGTGCTGGCCGGGCCGGTAATTTCGCTTGGCCAAATACTTCTCGGCCTTTTTGGTAAAAGCGGTGCCGAATTTGCGCGAAAGTCTGATTTTGGGTCCTGTATATCTTGCCATAATAAATGAGTTAAAAGTTATTCGGCGGAGCGGCGCGTATCGTGAGGCGTTTAACGTCTTACGTTAGACCCTTGCCGATACTCGTAGCCCTGCCGTATAACGCTAGACGCGTCTTGCTTTCTTCGGCCGGACGCCGCCATGCGGAATCGGAGTCTGATCCTGAATGGTCAGGATTTCAAAACCGCTGCCTTGCAAGGCCCGGATCGCCGATTCGCGGCCGGTGCCGATGCCCTTTAAAAACACGTCTACTTCCTTCAGGCCGGAATCCTTTAATCGCATCAAAGCGTCTTCCATGGTTCTCTGCGCGGCATACGGGGTGGATTTCTTGCTGCCCTTAAATCCGGTGCGGCCGGCCGAGCCCCAGCCAATGACATTGCCCGCAACATCAGTCACGGTAATAATCGTATTGTTGTAGCTCGATTGGATATAAATCCGTCCGCGGGTAACTTTAATCCTGGATTTTTTGGCCCGCTTCGGCGCCGCAGCGTTTGTTACCGCTGTGGCTTTGCTATCCTGAGTTGTGCCTGATTCTTGATTCATGTTTCTTAATTCCAATTATTATGTCTTTTCGTTGGCGTTCTTGCGGCCGGAACCGGCAGTCTTGCGGACATTGCCGCGGCGGGTTCGGGAATTGGTTTTGGTGCGCTGGCCACGGACCGGTAAGCCGCGCATATGGCGGATCCCCTGGTATGAGCCGATTTCTTTCTTAATCTTGATATTGCCGGCGATCTGCTGCTTGAGTGCGCCTTCGACCATATAGTTCTTTTCGATAAATTCGCGGATCTTGGCGACTTCGGATTCGCTCAGTTCGGAAGTGCGTTTGCCGGGATCAATCTTGGTCGCGGCCAAAATGCGCTTGCTACCTGACCAGCCCACACCAAAAATATACGGCAGAGCCGCTTCAATTCTTTTTTGTTGTGGGAGAGTTACCCCTGCAATTCTGACTAACGCCATAAATCTTGATTGATTAATTTATTACGGATTGCGAATTGCGGATTTAATTCGTTAACCCGTAATCCGCAATTGAGTCCTAATTACCCTTGTCTTTGCTTATGCTTCGGATTCTCGCAGATAATAAAAATGACGCCGCGGCGGCGGACAACTTTGCACTTCTTGCAGAATGGTTTGACTGATGCGCGAACTTTCATGATGTTATCTGGTATTTGCTAACTGTTATCTGAGCCGACGAATTACTCGTCCCCGCGTAAGATCATACGGGGTAACTTCGACAATAACCTTGTCACCCGGCAAAACTCTGATCTTGTTCACCCGCAATTTTCCCGCAATGTGGGCCAAAATGACCTGTCCGGACTCAATCTGCACACGAAAAACAGCGTTGGGCAAAGTTTCTATCACTTTGCCTTCAAGTTCTATGGTGTTCTTTTGTGGGCTTTGCGTCCCTAAGTCTTGTGTACCAGGAATATGAGTGGGCTAAACCCCGTTAGAGATCCGTATTAAGAGCTAAAACGGTGTTTTGATTTAAATTAAACCAATTTGGCGGCCCGTCAGTTATAAAAAATTTAATCTCTAACGGGGTAAATTGCCTAAGAATCTTAACAAAATATGGGACTTGTGTCAAATCCCAAACTCTGTTGTAATTTATAATCTGGTTCCAGATCAAATAATGGCTAATATTGGCCATTATTTAGGTAAAGGCGTTGACAAAGCCGCGAAAAAGGATTATAATTAGATTCTGTGCCTATTTCCTAAACAACGCCCCCTTGGGCGTTGTTTATTGTTCCAATACAGTCAACCGATCCCCTGCTGAACCACGCTTATTCTTCCAATAATCGGCATTGACTTTTCCGGCCATCAAATCTCGCCAGAAAATTTCGTCCATTTGCCCGTCGCTTAATTTTTTAAAAAACGCGAGACAGACTTCCATTTTTTTCCTAAAGACTTCTTCCTCTTTGGCTATGTCGAAAACCTTTTTGGGGTCTGTCATTAACAAAGCACCCATGGTTGCCTGATCTTCCCCTTCATTTTTTAACCCATATCGACCGGCAAAACCCGTTGGCCTGACCCATTGCATAAGTTCTCTAACCAACTCTTTATCGAATCTTTTCCAATCTACATTATACTGCCAAGTTCGTACATACGCATTCCGCCCTACACTATTTAATTTCGCCCATTGTTCATCGTCTATTCCTTCAGCGGTATGAAAAAACTCATGATGAAACGTTTCCTTCACGGTCGAAGATTCTAACCAGCCAGCCAAACTATAAATATCTCCTAGGTTACCACCCAGAGAAATATAAAAATTATCACCAATTGCCAAACCGGCAACATTATCCTTCCCGACCATCAAGCTTTTGGAGATACTGATTTTTTTGAGACCGGAATTTTTGACATAGTGCGGCGAATATTTGCCGATTTCGGCGCTAAACCATTTCAAAGCATCCGCTTGTTCAGCCAAAGAAGCATTCTCTCCGGTAATGTCATAAGCTTCTTCCAATCCCGGATTATTGAAGGGATTAGTGCTGATGTCTAAATTATATTCCCTCTTCAAGGCCGAGGAGATTTGTTCAATTTCCTTCTTTAACTGCTCTTCATTGAAATCATTCTGAATTTCATTTTCAATTTTAGGCAGACCGACGACCATACCGGCGGCAGTCGCTTTCAGGGCTGTTTTTAAAAAACGGCGTCTTGAAACAGCCGTTTTTTTGGATTGCGGTTTTTCTAATTGAGGTTTATCCCCTGAATTATCTAGAACTAAGTTTTCCGGATTAACTTCTCTTTCTGACATAAACTACTGCGATAGTTTGGTTTCGATGTAAATTTTGCCGTTGAACCGCGGGGCTTTGTAAGTCAACCACTTGGGCCAAAATTCAACTTTAACCGTATCTACCTCCGGCTTGCTTAGGAGTATTTCCTTAATCTCGGATTCATTTTTACCGGCCAGGAGTTTGCTTAAGTTATTGCTATCGACTTTATAAGCGGCCGTGGTTTCAAAGTGTACGGCCAAAACCCCTTGGCCGCCGGCTGAATCGATCGTTTTGTAGGTGGCCGTATAGGTATTTTTGCCTTCATCCGCCAGATATTTGTCCGCGGACAGCACCTGTTTGATTTTGGAGACCACAACATCGATCACGTCCTGCTGCCGGAATCCGAGCCCGGAAATTTTGGCAATCACGGTCATGTTAAAATTTTCCGCCGGATCGCCGATCTCCTTGTTGGCGGTTTTGGCGAGAACGGTTTTCACAAGGCCGCTGTCAACCAGTTGGATCGTCCCACCCGCTGTTTCGCTTGCTTCAGCCGCGGCTTCGGCGACGATGGCATTAACCATGCTGGCTACGGCGTTGTCAAAGTCCTGTTGCGAAAACACCGTCGCCGAGGTTGTTGTTTTGCCGCCGGTGATTGCGGTTTGGTTAATGGCATAGACATTTTGGTTGCCGAGCGCCGCATTGACGACCTTAAATTTTGTTCCGGGCGGCATGTTGGAGCTCTCTCCCCCGCTATCGGCCACGATCGGCACTGGCGGAATCAAGGAAGCGAGATCCGGCTTGGCTTGTGTGCCCTGGGTCGGCTTAAGTCCCGTGACGTCATGCGTAAATTTATATTTCTGACCGTTAGCCACGAGCGTCGTGGTGCTGGCTTTGAGCGTCAGGGTATTGTTTGTAAAATTATAAAGTGTGACGGCCCCGGCAGCTTTGAGGCCGACAGATTCCTTGCCCGTGGCGGGGAAGCTTTCGGTTTTGGATTTTTCTTTCTCCACCACAAAACCCGGAATTTCCAGATTATCAGGATCGGCTTGGGCCACGGTTTTGTCGACCACAATTTCAAAATCCCGAGTAATCGATTCCGAGCGAGCCATCAGTGTTATTGTGGCTTTCGGCAACCAAATCGCCAGGGCGAAACAAACAACAATCAATCCCGCCAGCGCCGCCAGGAAAATCTTGACGGTTTTATGTTCCCCAAAATTCCAGTTAAATTTTGGCAGGGTCGGCATGGAAATTTTGGGCACAGCAAAAGCATTGGCTTTCTCCACGACCCTACCCACAGCTCGGCTGGGGATCCGACTGCCGCCCAGAATGTCTGAAAACCGGGGTTTAACGTCGGAACGGGCCACCCTGATTCCGCCTTTGGGCATTTTGACTTCCAAATCGCCCAGCAGCACGCCGGCTTTCTTGGCCAGAATCTTGCCGATCTCGTCGTCAGTCGTCACCCGGATTTTTTTGCCCAACGCCTCGCCGGTTCGTTTCATGAGCTTTAAGTTGTCAGAGCTGCGCAACAGGGCCGAGCCGGATTCCAATTCAAAGATGACTTCGCGCTCGCGAAGGTCTTTGATTCTCTTAACGACCGAGGCAATATCGTCCTTTTTGCCGAGTTTTATGATGGGGGTTGCCATTGATTCAATTTTAACACTAAGAAGTGATCGTGGAAAGCTCCACCGCGTATTTCAGCGGGTCATTTAGAAAAGCCAGGTTTTTCGGGTTGATCACTGCGGCGGTATAGATTGGCTTGGCGCCGGTAATCGGAAAATTGGCCATAAATTTCTTGCTCAGCACCCGAACTGGCGCCAAAGCGGGACCGTAAGCCGGATTGGGTATAAAATCATAAGGTTTGCCCTGGCCGGCGACCACATAATAAGCCATGCCTTGTTTGCCAGAGACCGGCTCATACATCGGCTGATAGTCGGTCGAGAGCCAGTTGGCCGTAACCAGGACATCATTGCCGACATTAATCATGATATGCCCGTAGTTGGGTGGATAAATAACCTTCTCTCCGGTTTGGGCTTCAATGGCATAAACCGAGAACACTTCTTTGAAATCTGGATCCATTTTTTGAATAAGAAACAAAGCCGTGCCATGCAGGACCTCGTATACTTCCGGATGCGCCACGGCCGTGCCCGGCAGATTGGCGTGATAATGGCCCATAGTTTTGTTAAATTCCCGGCCGAGTTTGAGCGGCGGGACAATCGTTAAATCATATTGCAAATGCGCGGTCTGGAACAATTCTTCGTCCTGCGGCAGAGCCAAGGCGCGATAACCCAGATAAGTTTCCTCGACGGGCGGCACAATTTTTGGGTCGAGCAACACCGGCAGGACTTGAGAAAATTTCCGGACATAAGTCGGCTCCCGATTTGCCATCGGTGGGTTGAACTTGATTCGTAAATCTTCTTTCAGCTCGATCGGCAAGCCGGAAGTTTTGGATAAGTCGATCATGGGAAAATTTCTTTTAATCCGTTTAAGTGACTGGATATTTTCAATTTCCTCGCTTCTTCACCATTGAAATATCCGTGTTCGACATTTTCTGAGCTGAGTTTAAAATTGGTATCAGCGAATTCAATCTGATAACAAATATCGACACGCCAGGCTCCGTCAGTATTTTGCCCGGACCAAACAATAATTTTGCTATCGATAATCCTCGGTTTTACTCCCAGTTCTTCATCGCACTCTCGTTCTAGGGCTTGCGGTAAATTTTCTCCGTGGTTAATCCGACCGCCGGGCAAGTCCCACTCACCTTGATCGTCCTTGATCATTAAAACCTTCCCGTCCAAATTAAAATTCAAACCCTTAACCGCCACTTGAAATGTATCTTGTTCGGGCATTTTATTCAATCACGGCTTTAATTCGGCGCACGCCGGCGGCGACAGCCTCTTCTTTTTGGATTTTGAATTTGCCAATCACGCCCGTATGCTCCACGTGGGGGCCGCCGCAAAACTCGCGGGAAACCACTTCTCCGTTTTTCGAATCCAAAACCGTGTAAACGGATACCGTATCCGGGTATTTTTCCCCAAACACCCCGATGGCGCCCAGTTTGCGGGCTTCTTCCAGAGGCATGACTTCTTTTTTCACAGACAAATCCCGGCTGATCCAATCGTTGACCAGTTTTTCAACTTCCTGTTTTTGCTCATCGGTCATTTTCGCATCGTGCGTAAAATCAAACCGAGTTCGCTCTTCCGTAATGTTGCTCCCCTTCTGCCAGACATTCTCGCCCAAAACTTTCCGCAGCGCCGCATTCATCAAATGCGTGGCCGTATGCAAGCGAACAGTTTTGTCCGAATGACTAGCCAGTCCGCCTTTAAACTGTCCCGCGGATTGTGTACGGGAGAGTTCTTGATGCTTATTTAAATCTTCCTCAAAAGCAACCTCATCTATCCCTATACCTTTTTCTTTTGCAAGCTCTTTTATAGTTTCAAACGGAAGGCCGTATGACTGAAATAAATCGAAAACTGTATGACGTTGTAATATTTTATCTGTTAATTGACCATTTATAAACGTTTCAACCACTTCATCAAATCTGACCATTGCTCTCCCTAAGGTTTCACGAAATTTTAATTCTTCTTTTTTGATTTCCACGCCAATCTTCCCTTGATTCAATTCAGAGTAAACTTGTTTATAAACCTCCACAACTACTTTTACAATCTCGGAAGTGAAATCCTGTTCTATTCCGATTTTTTGCCCACAAGTCACGGAGCGGCGGATCAACCGGCGCAGAATATAGCCGCGATCTTTGTTTGAAGGGGTAACACCGTCCGCCAACAAAAATACAGCCGCGCGTAAATGATCAGCAATAATTCTTTCTGCGTGTAAATCTTGTTTCTGTGCTAAGGTCTGAATTTTATCAACAATTACTTTAAGCGAATCAATATGAAAAACATCTGAAGTATTATTTGATGCTGCGGTAATTCTTTCCAAACCACCACCAAAATCCACATTTCTCTGCTTCAATTTCTCAAAACCTCTCTCGGTTTTTACATATTCCATAAAAACTGAGTTGCCGATTTCCATAAACTGGCCGCAATCGCAGTTTGGATGGCAATATTTTCCATATTTCTCATCGTGTTCAACATCAAATCGGTAAAATACCTCTGAATCTGGACCGCCCGGTTCGCCTACTGGCATATCTGATGGTATCCCCGCCCGACTCCACCAATTTTTCTTGGAACCATAATAAAAGATTTTACCATCTTGCATGCCAAGATTGCTGGCTTGTTCTTCCGTAATAAGTTCTACTACTTTGGCATTCCCAAAAAGCTTTTGCCATATTGCCGGACTTTCTTCATCCCGCGGTATATTATTCTCCCGATCACCAGCAAATACAGATACATAAAGACGTTCGGGCGGGAGTCCGACTTCTTTCGTTAAAAATTCAAAAAGCCAACTCAATTGTTCTTCTTTCCAGTAATCACCAAATGACCAGTTCCCAAGCATTTCAAAAAAAGTTGTGTGGCGATTATCACCAACTTCTTCAATATCCTCGGCCCGGAAACTTTTTTGAGAATCCACAATCCTATTGCCGAGTGGATGTTTCGCTCCCAAAAGATATGGCATCATGGGCTGCATGCCCGAACCGGTAAAAAGCGTAGTTGAATCGCCTTCCGGCACCAAAGAGGCCGAAGGAATCCTCTTATGATCATGGCCTTTCGATTCGTAAAATTTAAGAAACTTTTCGCGTATTTCTTGTGATGTCATGGCAATTTATTATAACACAAAACCCAAGCTTTCGCCTGGGCCTCAATTTCTTTTTCTTCTTCCTCTTGCGAGGTAAAAAGCGAGGATGTTGCCGAAAAAAGAATTGCGAACCCCTTTCCAATGGGGTGAGCACTTAGTGCCGCCTCAGCGGGACGTCTTTTTTCGGGCGACATCCGAGCGCTATTTACCGAGCAACTCCATCGCTTTATCCATCTGCGGATCCTTCTCGTTTTTTATATCATCCGCTGTCAGCTCGACATTAATATCCGGCTCCAGGCCGGTCTTATCAATCCCCCGCCCTTTGGGTGTAAACCATTTCGCCACGGTAATCTTAATTTCGGTGTTGCCCTTCAAATCCTGCAATTCCTGAACTGATCCCTTGCCAAAGGTTTTCTCCCCGACCAGCGTCGCGACCTTGTAATCCTGAAGCGCGCCGGAAACAATTTCCGAAGCCGAAGCCGAACCGCCATTGACCAGAACAACCGTCTTCATGCCCTTGAGCCGCGGCAGACCTGCGGTTTTGTAGTCATTTTCTTTTTTATTGTAGCCGATTTCCTTGACCGCGACCTTGTCCGCATCGATCCAATTCGAAATAGTGGTCACAGCCGTATCCAGGTATCCGCCGGGATTGTTGCGCAGATCGAGGATCACTCCGCTGTAATTGCCCGTAGTTATTGTGCCGACAGCTTGATCCAGCAGGCCCTTGGTATCCTCGCCAAATTCCGACAGCTTGATGACCGCGATCTTTTTACTTGTCCCGCCCGCAGCGGCGGGGCCGTTCACTTCCTTGGTTTCGAGCTTCACGCTCTTAATTTCAATTTTGGCCCGAGTGATAGTGACATCCTTGGCCTCGTTCTGATCCTTGGGTAAAATTTTGAGCGTGACTTTTGTGCCGATCGGGCCACGGATTTTGGTTACCGCCACATCCACTGCCATGCCCTCGGTCGTCTCGCCGTTGATCGCCAAAATCGCATCGCCGGGCGCAATCCCCGCTTTCTGAGCTGGCGTGCCGTCCAGCGGTGCGATGACCACAATTTGCTTGTCCTTCATGCCGATCTGGGCGCCGATGCCGCTGAAAAATCCGCGGAGATCTTCCGTAAACTGCTTGGCCTCCTCCGGATCAAAAAAAGTGGTGTATGGATCCCCGGTGGCGGCAACCATCCCATCCACGGCGCCATAGAGCAATTTTTGCTGATCCAGCGGCCGGTCGACATATTTACCGTTGACCGCATCCAAAGCTTCCCATAACAGTGAGTAGTCGGCCGAAGTGGCCACGCTGCCTTTGGATATGTTTAATTTGCCTGATTCAAGTTTGACTCGGCCTTCGCCGACGCCATATCCCAAGCCGAAAACCGCCACGAATAAAACCATAATAATAGCATAAAAACGCATTTGCCTGGAGCTGGTGTTTGTTTCGGGATGTAATTCCATAGGCTTAACTATAGCAAATTCAAAAAATAAGTAAACATTTAATAGGCATTGATAATCTTTGACAGCAATTTAATTGAGTAATATACTTTTCCTATCCAGCGTCGGTAAAGATGTTCAAGGCGCTAGGCGACAGGAGGAAACTATCACCAGAAGTCGGTTCAAAAAGTCGACGCGGAAACGCCCGCATCCCTGGTCGCACCGCAAATCCAACTAGGAGGACACGGATGAGGATGATCGACCGAATCCTACACCGCACTACGCACAAGCGCCTTACTTCGTAAGCCACAGCGCGGGGAAATCGGCTAAAACAACGGACCACAACGGCGAAGCAACCAATTCGCATGAAACTGTACGGTCCAAGTGACTGGCTGAATCCTACGGGCACGTGATCACTTCGATGCGCTGCAATCCACGCTGCACCCCGAAACAAAAGTCAAAACTCTACCAGCAACGAACTTTCGGCTCTCTCCTTCGCAGCCATGCAGTCGCTCCCGTCATCCCATGGCGCATTTCCATAAAAAAGAAATGCGCCAATTTTTTACAGTCTAATGGACTGTTTTTTTGTGTCTAAAAATATTGATGATTAGCACCAGATACATGCGGATACCTATCCCTAGGTAGACCAAGGCATTGAATAACGGGTTGTGCTGATTGGCGTAGTGTTTCCGGTAAAAAATTTTCATCGCTTCATGCGCCCAGGCCACCGATCGGAATTTTACGAACCTGGCCGAGCCATACAAATAATGCGTCAATTCGGCTTTCGGGTAATACATGACCTTGAATCCCGCCGCCTTGGCCCGCCAGCACCAATCCAAATCTTCGCCATACATGAAAAACCGCTCGTCGAGGAGTCCGATCCGATCGATAACGGATTTGCGGATCAGCAAGTAGGCGCCGACGACGGAATCAACCTCCATCTCCTGATTGACCGGGACGTTGCGGTAATTGTAATTGGAAAATTTGCGGAACCCGAAGAGGCGCAAAAAAGCATTGGCCGGATTGGGAAACCGGCGCCTGCAGGCTTCGTGCAATTGCCCGTTGGGCAAGATGACCTTGCCGCCCATGATGCCGACATCCGAATGCGCGTCCATATATTTGATGGATAAATCCAAAGTCTCAAGCCGCACCGTTGTGTCGGGATTAAGCAACAACACATACCGCCCAGCCGCTTGTTTAATCGCGACGTTATTACCCTTGGCAAAACCCAAGTTACGGCCGTTTTCAATCAATTTCGCCCGTGGGAATTCGGCTTTCACCATTTCAATCGCCCCGTCAGTTGAGCCATTGTCCGGGACCAGGACTTCAAATTCAAAGCCGGTCGCTGAAGCAAAAACGGATTGCAGGCACTGCCGCAACAAGTCCTTGGCGTTGTAGGTTAAAATGATAACTGATAAATCCATATTAAAATACGTATTTCCATCCCGGCTGCCAGCCTGTCCGCCGAAGTTTTGACGAAGGCGGAGATTTGGTTTTTCTCCAATCAGAAGCCAGGGCCTGTTCCCAAGTCATATTTTTTAATAATACATCCAAAGCAATCTGCGGTGCCTTGTGCGAAACTATGGCGACGGATTGGCCATCGTAGTTTTTCCGAAGGAACTTTAAAAATTCATTAATCCGCGCTTTAACATCTTCATAGCTTTCGCCTGACGGAAATTTATAACGGACATCTTCCTGCAATGGCTCCACGACTTTGGAATCACCGCCGTTAAGCTCGCCATAGTTGCATTCCCGGAGCCGGACGTCGGGGATGATCGGCGCGCGGCCCGCAAACGCCAGTTGGGCGGTAATCATCGCTCGCTCAAGGTCAGAACAAAACACGACGTCAAAATTCTGGCCCTGAGTTTGATTGCGTAGCTCCTTTGATTGTCGGATTCCCAACTCCGACAATTCTCCCTGATTCCAGCCCGTGGAAATATTATTTTCATTGTCCGTCGTCGTGCCGTGGACGAAATAAGTCAATTGGATTGCCATTGTTTTCGCTTCTTTAAAATTTGAGGGATTTGGCGGAATAATTCGGGAACCACTTTCAAAGTCGAGGTCTCGAAAACCAGAACGTATGCCAGCATGGCCAATTCGCGCAGGATGAACAGCGGATGAATATATTTGGTGTTTTTAACATACATCAAGATATGATTTTTGTAATTTAGCCTTTTAACCTGGCTCGATAATTTACTGTGATGCTTGATAAATTTCAATAAATGCAGGTAACCGCCCGCGGCTTGCCCCGCAGTGCGGCCATGATAGGCCACGGCCGCCGGCACATAAACATTTTTATACCCGGCATTATTGAACCGCCAGGAAAGATCCACATCTTCCCAATAAGCGAAAAAGCTCTCATCAAAGAATTCGCATCTGTCATTGCAAGGAGCCGAAGGCGACGCGGCAATCTTAATCTGAGATTGCTTCGCTTCGCTCGCAAAGACAGAATAACAATACTTTACCCGCTCCAAAGCGCTCCGTCGATACATCGGCCCCGCACCCGAGACGCCAAAAACTTGGTTGTAGTGTGTAGTTTGTAGTGCGTAGTCGAATTGACCCTTATCTTCTTGATTTTGGCCAATGTCCCGGGCCCGGCCGGATTTGGACATACTGACTCCCACCGTGTCGATAATCTTGGTTTTTCTGTTATTTCTAAAATCATAGCGCAAAATCTTGCCGGTGGCGGCCGCAACCTTGGGATCAGCAAAAGCCTTAAGCGCTTCTTCAATGTAAGTCGGCTCCAAAATCAAGTCGTCGTTGACCAGTTGGATAAATTCGCCGCTGGACGCTTTGATACCGAGATTATTCCCCGCCGCGAACCAGGAATTCCAGCCCGGCTCGATAATTTTAACCTGGGGGTGATTTTTCTGGATAACTTCCTTCGATCCATCCGCCGGGTCGTTGATTACGGCAATCACTTCCAAATCTTTATGCGTCTGCGCCAAAATCGCATCAAACACGGGTTTGATGATTTCAGTTTTGCGAAACGGCAGGATAATTACGCTAACTCTCATGTTTTTTTGTCACAAATAAATAGCTGGCAACCAACAGCATCAGATCCAAATACATCTCAGCGCGAACGGTAAACGACACGTATACTCCCATGACGATGAAAAAAATCGCGTAAGCGTAAAGATTGATGGTCAAAAAATTCGGATTCACCTGCCAGTGGCGCCAAAGCAGGGTCAAAATGAGGCCGAAAACAAATGGCACAAAGTAAAACGCGGCGGTGCCGAAATCCTGCACAAACGGGAACAAATATGTTCCGGTATTCCACCAGGGATAGAAAATGGCGCCCAAATCGTAATTCGATTTCAGGTTATTTAACGGCCTGATAAGCTTGCCGAAAATATTGGTAAAGGGATCGAGCGAAACTTTGCCATACTGGAGCTCGTGGGTCTGATAATACTGCTCGGCATGCAGCAGCGCCTGCTGGTTAAATGACACCCCGACATAGATCGGGACCAAGGCTTTCTGCAGCTTATTGTAATGAGAAGTGTCGATCCCGGTAATGGTTCCCAGATAATCGGATCCGTAGCTCCTAGTCTGGCGGATAATTGGCACCAGAGAGAGGACCACAATTGAAACAATTAAAAAGAAAGGATAAAATTTCAACGCCTGTTTAAGATTGGGGCGGCGCATCAACAAATACAAGGCCATGACCCAAAGATCGATGAAAAATATTTGGGTGCGGGACGCGAATAGGATAATGCCTGCGGTGCCGAGCAAACAAAGCACCACTAAGTCCCAATGTTTTTTCCAATTGAAGGTTTCCGCAAACATCAAAAAGAAACTCAACGGGATAAAAATTCGCGCCAACTGGGCCGCGTAATTGACCAGCCCGGGCACTTGGTCATCCGCGACAAAACGAAACTCATCCGGGTCAGGTGCCAAGAGCGGAAAATTGCCAGCTTTTTTATAAAAAAGATACAAACATAAACAAGAGACGAGAAACAAAATATAAATTACCCAACGCAAATTTTTTATTTTTGTATTTTCTCGCTTGACCGGCCGCCTTCTTTCTCCCAGCCACGATCCCAAAGCAAAGCTAACCAAAGAGACGCCAATCAGCGCCCAATATTTTACCGGCCAGACCCATTCCAGGCTCGACAGATCCAGTTGAGAAATCGCGATGGCCACAAACCACACCGACAGCATCAGCCACAACGGAAAAAATTTATATTTATATAAAAACAGCAAAAAACTAATTGCCGATAAAAGCGTAAAAATTGTAATTAAAAATATTTGCATAGCCTTTCGCAATCCTGACGAAAGTCAGGATCTCGTCTGAGATGCTGAATCAAGTTCAGCATTGCACAATCAATCTACATTTATTGACTCAATCACTTCCAAAGTCTTTTTGGCTGTATTTTCCCAGGAAAACTTTTTGGCCTGCTCCAACCCTTTACTGATCATCTCTTGCCGCAAATTGTTATCCGTCAAAACTTTCAGCAACCCTTCGGCAATCGAGTCCACGGAATTGGGATCAACCAGAACGCCGGCCTCGCCCACGACCTCGGGCAAAGACGAAATATTCGACACGACCACCGGCACCCCGCTGGCCATTGCCTCCAGCGGCGGCAGGCCAAAACCTTCGTATAGAGCGGGCAGAGTCAACAGTTTGGCCCCGGCATACAGAAACGGCAGATCTTCTTTGGCCACGTAATCGTAATATTTGGCTGACCCGTCGAGGCCCACCATCTTGATCTTTTTCACAATCGGTTCCCACAGCCAGCCCCGGCCGCCAAAGATCGCTAATTTTTCTTCCACATGGTATTGCTTGCGCAGTTTATGAAACGCTTCGGCCAGGCGCTCGACATTTTTACGCGGCTGGATCGTGCCGACGAATAATACGTATTTTTGGTAAACCAAGCCGTATTTATCCAACACCGCCTGCACTTGTTCGTATTGGCGCGGGTAAAATTCCTCCGAACTGAAGCCGAGCAGCGTCACCGTGATCTTGTCCGGGTTAATTTTATATAACCGAACCAGGTCGTCCTTAGTCGCCTGCGAGGCGGCCAAAATTTTGCGCGCATGCTTGGCCGCAAACCGGGTTGACCAGATCAGATAATTCCGCATAAAGCGCGTAAACGCCTGTGGGAACATCTCGAAAGCCACGTCATGGGTGGTAAAAATTGAATTTCGAGGGTGGATAATCGGCAACACCGAAGCCAAAATCACCAGCACATCGACCGGGTGGGTAATCATTTCCCAACTTAACCGGATCTGAGTCCAGAATTTCGGGAACGGAATCAACCGGATATGGAAATTCTTGGGCAGTTCATAAAACCACGGCTGCGGCTTAGTCCGGAAATACAAAATATATTCGTTTTTTGAATCCAGCCGGGCCAAGTTTTTGATCAACTCTGCCGCGTATCGTTCGACTCCGGTGGGGTTGGGCAGGTTGGCCCGTTCCGCTTCTAATCCAATTTTCATATGGTTATTTTCTATTTAGATCTCCCCTCCCCTGACGAGGGGAGGGGGTCGGGGGTGGGGTTGTTAATCTGTATTAAGTCGTTTGCGAAAATTAATCGATGCCTTAAGCAATTCCCAGTCGTGCCAATGGAAAAATCCGAGCAGTAACAGGCTGGCCCCGTAAATCACGGCGCCGGCCAGGATCGAAACCCAGACGTTTAAAAAACTAAGAATGATCAGCGCAACGCCCATGACGGCGCCAGCGATTATCGGTTTAACAAAATTAACCAGATACGGGAAAGCCAAAATTTTCCGCTGGACCACGATCGTGTATCCGACCAGTTGAATCAGCTCGGAAGCCAAGGTTACAATCGCCGCCACGATAAAGCCAAATTTGGGAATCAATAGTAAGTTTAGAGCCAAATTGAATACCAGGGTGCCCCCGGTGATTATGGTTGCGGTTTTGGTTCGCTGGGAAATAATTAGACTGTTGACCGGAACATAGATAAATAATATTGAAACCGCCGCGACCAGGAGCCAGAGCGCGGGCGCGGCCGGCGCAAATGCGGCGCCAAAAAAAGTAACCGTAATTTTTTCAGCCAAAAAATAAGCCCCAACCGACAATGGAATGGCCAGCGCGATCATGTAGCGCGTATAGATGGTCAAGACGTTCCGAGCCTCTTCGGTTTCGCCCCGGGACAGTTTATCGGCAAAATAAGGATAAAGAGCCGCGGCGACCACCGCCGGCAAAAACGCCAGTGTATCCCAGAATTTATATACTGCCGTATAATAGCCGTTTTCGACGTAGCTTCGAAGGTGGGGCAAAATCAGGGCGTCGATCCGGTTATAAATGCTGAAAATCGTCAGCAACATAAACGGCAGGTTCCAGGCAAACAACTGCTTCCAAAATGGCCAGTCAAACTGGAATTTAAACGGTGTGATCCGCCGGTGGACGATAATGCCGTAAGCGATAACGTCAAATAAGGCGACAGCGCCGGGGATAAACGCTAAAAACAAAATATTCTTATGATAGATAATCGCCAACAGCATCATACAGGCGTTAATCAGGGAATTGATAAAATTCACCCGGGCAATGATCGAGAGCCTCTGAAACCCGTTGATCACGGCCATCAGCGGCATGGTCATTGACGACAGCACCAGTCCAATTCCCGTAATGTATAACGATTGCTTGACCAGTGGCGGATAAGATCCGGTGAACACGATGGTATCAAGGATCAGCATAAAGCCAATACCAAGCAAAAACTGGATGACAAAATAATTACCCAGATACTTCCCGGCTTCTGCCCGATTCTCGCTGATTTTTTTGATCACCAGCTGTTGCATGCCCAAATCGACAAAAAAACCGAAGACAGTCAAGAACGCGGCCAGCAATCCATATTGGCCGGCTTGTTCCGGCCCCAGATATTGAATCAGGCGCGTATATACCAAAAACAGGATAATGGCGGTCAATATCCTGGAAACTAAGAGGCTAAATATGTTGCGTCCGATCTGTAACATTCGGTTCTCTACAAATTAGAACTCCCCTCTCCTGCCCAGGAGAGGGGCCGGGGGTGAGGTTCTTACTCGCTTTATTATAATGAATTTCGAGGATAAAAAAAAGCCCATCCCAGCAAGTCACAAAACTGCTTGGGCTTCGTTTATATTATCGACACTAACTTCCATTTATGCATTTTGACCTCAATAAAACTATTGGAATCGGCCTCGTCGCCTTGTTGGCGCTGTTGGCCTCATCATTGCATCAAAAGGACAGCCGCAAGGCCGAAATGACCGTTGCAACGGCAATGTATCAAGAAGAAGTTCTGCCGCAGAAAGTGCTCGTTGACCCCATCGACCGGGCCGGGCAGCGGGTTACCAAAAAATCCTTTGGGACTTATGTGACGCCCAAAAATTCCCCGGTTGCGCCGGAACGATTTACCGGTTTCCATACGGGTACCGATTTTGAAACCTTTGCCGAAGAAGCTGACGTCGACGTAAGCGTATACGCCATTTGCGACGGGAGCATTGTCGACAAAAAAACCGCTGCTGGCTACGGCGGCTACCTGATCCAATCCTGCTCAATTAACCACCAGCCCATCACGGTTGTTTATGGCCACCTAAACTTAAACAGTGTTGCCAAAAACAAAGGCAACCCGCTGACCGCTGGCGAACGAATTGGGGTCCTCGGCCAACCGCCCCAAGAAACCGGCGGTGAACGCAAACATTTGCATTTGGGAATTCACAAGGGCATGAAAATCGACACCCGCGGATACGTGCAAAAAGAATCAGAACTGACCGCTTGGATGGATTGGGAAAAATTATAACTTCCCCTGGCCCTTCTGCCAAATCAAAACATCGTAACCATAGTGCTCGCGATCGGCTTCCGTGATGCCCAAGGTTTTCAAAAAATTAAATAATTCGGCTTGGATGGTCTCGCTATCGCCGTCTTCTGACATTTCCTCGACTTCAACAAAGCTCCCCAACCCTTCCACCTCATCGACGCAAATTTCCCAACTTTGGTATTTGGCCTTCTGCCGCTTTTTTGTAAATGATTCCATGGCTTTAAAGCCGGTGGAAAGGATGATTTCGCGCGCCGCCACTGGATCGGAAATTTCCGTTTCGCTTTCCTGTTTGTCCAAACCATTGCTTAGACGAACCTTGAGCGTTAAGATAAACTTATTGCCCTGTTCCCGGATGCGCAAAATAGGCACACCGATCTCCGCCGGCAGACTCGTGAGTGTTGGCGGGACAAAAATCGTGTCTTTTTGAATTATTTCCGGACCAAGTTTAATTCCGAGAGCATTAATTTTGCCCAAGAGTTCGGCTTTGTTCCGTACTTTGGCTTTAACCTCAATTTCTTTCATCGTGTCTACATCTTAAAAAATGCCTGCTGGGCGATATTTAAACACTCCAGACCCCGTCTGGGGTGTTTAATCCCGGAGGGCATGACCGGTCAGCTTGAGAAAAACATCTTCCAAGGTCGGCTGATGCAACTGCAAATCGATCAGTTTGAATCCACAATCCTTCGCGTGCTTGAACAGGGCGGGCAGCGTCCCTTCCGCGTTGGCCGTGGTTAGGCGATAACCATGACCTTCCTCATAGGCTTCTTTGATATCGGCCAGGGCTTGCAGATGTTCGATAGAACAGGGTTTGTCGACGCGGAAATGAACGGCGGTATCAAGCCCGGAAAGTTTCAATAAATTTTCAGTTATATCCAATTTGATGATCTTGGCATGATCCATGACCGCGATCCGGTCACATAAAATTTCAGCTTCATCCATGTAGTGAGTGGTTAGAACAATCGTTTTGCCTTTCTTGTTAATGGAGGAAATCAAATCCCATAAATTGCGGCGAGCTTGCGGATCAAGACCGGTGGTTGGCTCGTCAAGAAACAAAACTTTCGGGTCGTTGACTAGGGCAGCCGCGATTGAAAACCGCTGTTTTTGTCCGCCGGAGAGCTCTTTGACTTCAGCCTTGGCTTTTTCTTCCAGCTGGACTTCGCGCAGTAATTCCATGGCGTCAATTTTTCGGTTATACAACGCGCCAAAAGTTTCCAGCAGTTCAATCAAATTTAAGCCGTCAAAAAAGGAGGAGGACTGCAGCTGCACCCCAATGGAAAATTTAACCTTGCGGGTCTCCTTACTGACGTCATGGCCATTCAGGATCACTTGCCCAGAAGTTATGGATTTTAATCCTTCGATCATTTCCAGGGTGGTGGTTTTGCCAGCGCCGTTGGGTCCCAAAATGCCGAAAATCTCCCCTCGTCTGACCTCAAAATTAATACCGTCAACCACGGTAACTTTTTCGTAGCGCTTGGTTAAATTTTTAACCTCAATGATATTGGTCATTTCACAATGTCGTCCCCTGGATTATAGCTGTCCACTTCGGCCTGCGGCAAAACTGTCGCTTTGGGATACCTCATCCGTTGATAAGCCGCAGCGGTGAGCATTTTTTTCAGGCCGTCCTGCATCAGATAAATTGCGCTCGAAACATCACCCTTAAATACGGTTCCGTCTTTGGGCGGGAACGCGGCGCCAGTTGGGATGTTGGCCACCTCCGCTTCCGAGAGAATCAAGAATGGGAAATTGGCCACTGCCCGCTGCTTAAATACAAATGCGGTTACCGAGTGCTTAAGATTGTCCTTATACCACCAGACTTGAGCGTCATTGGCGGTTTTAAAGCCGGTTTGCTCCGGCGGCGTCAGATACGGCCCGGCGGGAATATTGGCAATTTCGCCGTCGGACAATCTGACGACTTTGGCAAATGAGAGTTTACGGACTTTGAAAATGACATACGAAATCGGGCGTTTCTGGCCCGCATCAACCAAATAAACCGTCTGGTCCGCATTGCCGGTGATCAAAGTGCCGTCGATGGGCGCCAGATAATTTCCAAGGTTATATGAATCAACTTCGGCTTGCGGCAGACTAATGACCTTGGTGAATGAAAATTTGCGCTGGATAAACACCTGGTATGAAATCGGATGTTTGCTGGCATCTTCCACCAGATAAATCGTTTCCGAAGCCTCCCCTTTGATCAAGGTGCCATTGACTGGCGGCAGCGGTTTTTCCGTCGTGTAAGAATCAAATTCCGTTTGCGATACCGCAACGATGTTGTTCAAATTCAGCTGGCGTTGAGCGGCAACAAAACTGGAAAACGACCGCTTGGTTCCGTTGTCAATGACATATTGTTGGCTGTCACCGACTCTTTGAATAACCGTGCCGTTGGGATATTTAAACCACAGGGCATAAAATTTCCAAAAATTATAATTACCGTTGAAGACATGAGGGGTATAGCGATAAAGCGCAGCGGTCGCGGCATTGGCCAAGGTCACGGTTTGTTGCGCCGGCACATTTTCATATCCGCCCAGCGTGTTGCCAAAAACCACGGTGTCGCCGATTTTGGCGGTCCGCACGAGCGGCCGGCCAAAAACCTGATTGTTGGCGTCCACCCCCGGACCGCGCCCGCCAGGAGTGTTAAATGATTTCATCAAAGAGGCGGCTGTACCCAGCCAGCGGTTGCCTTGATTGTCAAAACTGCCAAATAACTGTCGATAAAAACCGATAAAAATGTCGCCGCATGGCTGGTCGTCCGGACAGCCGAAGCCAACCGCCCGATCCAGCGCCGTTTGCAAAGCCGCGCCGGAATTAAAATTTCCAGTAATCAGGCTCTGTTCTTTCTGTAGCATTACCAGTAGCACCTGGGGATTCATTCCCCAATGAGTGGCGGCATCATAGATCAATTCCGCCGCTGTTCGCAACCGCGACAGGCTGGGTTGCGGATCTTCCAGCCGAACCTTTGTCAGTGTGTCCGGTTCTTTAAGCTTGGCTAAAAATTCGGGATTGGTATTGGCCAATACCGAATTTTTGAGCTCCAAAAATTTTTGTACGCCTTCGGCCGAACCAAAAGTGCCGACATCGGAAAACGCTTTATCCGGAATCAGCAGACCCGGGTTGAAAGCCGAATCAATCGCGCCCTGGGCCGAGACCAAAGATGGCGCAGCCATCAGAAGGGCCAAAAGCCAAATCACAATTTTTAATTTATAATTTATAATGTTAAATTTCATAACGCTTCTCCCGGCGCAATAACATTAACTTCAACTTGCGGCAAGGTTTTGATATTGCGGAAGCTGTAGTACCGCGCCACAAATGTGGTATAACTGAGCGGGTGTTTAACCCCACCTTCAACAAGGTAAACGGTGGGCTCGCTGTCCGATTTCAGCAATGTCCCGTTCAGGGGCGAGAGCCAATAAGCGTCCGGCGGCACCGGCACGTGGGAAAAATCCGAAAGGCTGACCTTGACCACGCGGCTGAAAGATAAACGGCGCTGCTGAAAAACGAAAAACGTAACCGGTCGGCGGACTTGCTGATCCATGACGAAGACCGTGGGATCACCCTCCACTAAAACCAGGGTGCCGTCCGGCGGCCAATACCAATCCCCCGGGATAAGCAGACTTAATTCCTCGGCGGAAATGGTTTTGACATCGGCAAAACTAAAGCCCCTGGAAACAAACACTAAATAAGTCAGCGGCCGTATCAATTCCTGATTCACAACATATACGGTCGGATCATCGGCACGTTTAAGCAGGGTTCCCTCCAGCGGCGGCAAGGGCGTTCCGGCGGCAAAGTTTTGCAATTGGCCGTTGACTTCATTGATGATGGAACTTGCGATGAATCCTCTTTGGTTGAACACAAAACCGGTCACCAGCCGTTTGACGCTATTGGAAACCAAATAGATATTCCCGGAGGAAGCCTCGCGCACCAAACTGTTCTCAATAATCGGTTGCGGGGTCAGGGCGGCCTGAGCATTGACGCGGCCGCTGCCCAAAAAACCGTTACAACTGGTGCCACCGCAAGAATTTTGATTTAGAGGATAAATGTCGTCTGCCGACACGGTCAGGCGCTTGTGCATTTCGGCGTTGCTGATGTTAGGATTAGCAGCTTTAATCAGCGCTGCGATTCCGGAAACGACCGGCACAGCCAGCGAAGTCCCCGAGGCGTAAATTAAAATATTATCCGAAGGAGTGCTAGGCAGATAGCCTGTGGTTAAAATCCGGCTGCCGGGAGCGGAAATATCAATGCACGCCGTACCATAATCGGAAAAGTCGGCTTTCCGGTCGTTAATATCGGTCGCGGCAACGCCCAAAACCATATTCTGGCCATTGTCGCCGCAAACCGGATAAACCGGCTCGCGATCGAGGTTAATTCCTTGCTGGCGCGAATCATTGCCGGCGGCCGCAATCAAAAGAACGTTGCGGGCATAGGCGTAAGAAATCGCCGAGCTCAAAGCGTTATCATTGCCAAAAGTCGTGCCGCCTAAACTTAAATTTATTATGTTTGCGCCATGATCCGTGGCCCAGATAATCCCGGCAGCCACGGCTGAAATTTCGCCCACGCCGTCCGGTCCCACCGCTTTAATCGGCATCAGGCTGATATTCCAATTAATCCCTGCAATACCTTGCTGATTGTTGGCAATGGCGCCGATAACTCCGGCCACCGCCGTACCGTGTCCATTGTCATCCGAACTGTTTCCGGCCGGAATGTCCGCATTGGTAATCGTGTTGAATCCGGCAATCACCCGGCCGTCGCTTAACTCTCTATGGCTGGCATGGATGCCAGTGTCAACGATGGCCACAATAACGTTGCTGGAGCCGCGGGTGTAGTCCCACGCTTCAGGAATATGGGTTTTGGCCAGATACCACTGTTTGTCGAGCTGGGTCGAATCATTGCTATAAAACGGATCTGAAGCGTCGATTAAGGATATATAAACCACGCTCGAGGCTTTGACCGCGGCCGGAAACAAGGCAAACAAAAAAACCGACAACGAAATGCCTGCCAGCACTGCCCGGTAAATTTTGGGAATCCGGTTGTTCATTCTCTTTTTGCAACAATAACTTAAACGAGTTTGGATATTGTCTGTTTCAGAAGGCAAATTGTCAAGCAATTATACCAGATTCCTTGAGTTTTTACAATTTATTTTATTTTGAGAGTATGATCGCTGCCGCAAACATCACGCCGGCGGCCAAAAAGCGGGTCAAGTAAACCTTGCGAGAATGTTTTTCCAAGAGGTCGGGCCAAAATGCCGAGAGGACAATTGCCATAACCATGGATAAGGGCAAAGAAATAATGGTCGAGGAAATCCCAACATTCAAGGAATATGCTTTATTCGCGGCCAAAGTTGCCACAAAACCGGCCAGCGCCATCCAAAAAATTCCCGGAAGATGTTTCCAGGACAAGCTGGTCCAATCCTTGCGGAACATGGGGATTGTGGTCAAGAATAAAATTTGGGTCAGTAGCGCCAAAAAAAAAGTTACCGTCCAGAAACCGTTGGCCACCACCGCTTTTTGAATATATATCCCCATTAAAGCGAGCCCGACCATGTCCCCCATCACAACCAGCATAGGCCAGGAAAAAAACGACCGGATACTGAATCGCTCGTCCATTGTGACGAAAATCCCGGCTATAAAGGTAAGAACAATTAAAATATATTGATTGAGCGAGAGTATTTCTCCGAGCATCAAGGCCGCCAGGATTACCGCGAATACGGTGCGAAAATTAAACAAAGGCGAGAGCGCCGAAATATCAAAGTAATAGATTCCGATTATATATAAAAGCCCGCCCAGCGCGTAAAAAACCGAAGCCAGAATCAATGGCGGCCAACTGGCAGGCCAATGAACACCGTAATAAAGGGATGTTCCGCCAATTAAAATCAGGCTTATGCCGGTCCAAAGAAAATTAAAGAGCCATGGATTCTTAACCGTGTATTTGCTGATTAGCTTTCCAATAACGGCTTCGATAGCGTAAAAAACCGAAGCCACCCAGGCGAAAAAATAAAATGACATCAATTATTTATTTTCAATCAAGGATAAAACTTTTTGTTTCTCGCGCTCGAACAGCTTTTTGTGCCACGCCCACGAAGTGGAAATAATTGTATTCAAATCGGAATATTGCGGTTCAAAACCCAATTCAGTCTTAATTTTGGCCGGGTCAGCGACCAAGGCCGCCGGATCGCCCGACCGTCGCGGAGCGTATTCGATTGGAATCATTTTCTTGGTTATTTCCATGGCCGCGTTGACCACTTCCGCGACCGTATGCCCGACTCCGGTTGCGACATTGTAAACAAAATTACCCTGTTCGGACTCCAGTTTATTGAGCGCGAGGATATGAGCTTGGGCCAGGTCGCAAACATGGACAAAATCCCGGACACAAGTCCCGTCAAAGGTCGGATAATCGTTGCCGTAAATCTGCAGCACTTCCTGTTGGCGGTTGGCGACCCGCAATACGCGGGGAATCAAATGCGTAATGATTTTTTTATCTTCACCCAAACTTCCGTCCGGATGGGCGCCGGATGCATTGAAATAACGGAGGCTGACCGAGGAGAGATCATGGGCTTGCGCATACCATTTGAGAATTTTTTCGAACATCAATTTGGTTTCACCGTATGGATTGATCGGCAGCTTGGGATGATTTTCGTCAATCGTGGCTTGCAAGGGTTCGCCGTAAACGGCCGCTGTCGAGGAAAAAATCATTTTTCTGACGCCGGCGGCGGTCATGGCGTTGAGTAAATTTAGCCCGTTGCTGACATTGTTTTCAAAATATTTCCCCGGCATCAAAACCGATTCCTCGACAATCAATGATCCGGCAAAATGAATGACTGCATGAATTTCGTATTCCGAGAATATTTTGCCCAGGAGCCCCTTGTCAGCCAAATCGCCCACGATCAACTGGCTTTTCACGGCCGAGGCATGCCCGCTGGACAGGTTGTCCAGGACCAAGACGCCATAGCCTTGTTCCAGCAGCAGTTTTACGGTATGCGAGCCGATGAACCCCGCGCCGCCGGTGACCAAAATTGTTTTCTGGTTATCCATTGATAAAGGGTGGTTATCCCGCCGCGGTTATTAAAAAATCCACGAAGGCGGGATCCCGCCACCGGCGGGAAAAAACAAAAACCGAAGAGTTTTCGGTTTTTGTTTGCTTTTTTATTTGTAATTACATAGTAGGCGACAAATAAAAAGCATGCAAATCGGTTGGAAGCGGAACTATTTTTAAATTTTGTCGTGAGTTATCCCCAATTTTTTGCGACCAAACCAGATTATGGTGGCAAACAGTGCCAACAAGACAATTATGTTTTCGTTGGTGCCCGACACGGGAGCACGATAGCCGGTTTGGCCGCTTGGCTGGGCAGTTGCCGCGCCGGCAACTCTCCCTGTAATCCCAATTTGAATGTCATTGTTGAAACTAATTTTGATTACGCTATCCGGTGCGTTTTTCAACAATTGATTGACACGCGCGGTAAACCGTTGCTGGATAGATTGGCCGGCGGGTATATCCAACGGCGTCCAGCTCAAAGCGCGATCGGAAGAATTATACGCGGCACCCCCTGAGTCAACGAGGGTTGCGCTGGCAACCAAGTCGGATATATTCACTTTGACCACATAACCAGGAATTGGCTGGCTGGCGGGGTTTTCAGCGGTGAGTGTAAACGCCAGGATGTCACCCTGATGGGCCGGAGCGGCCCCAGCCTCGGTGTTGACGGTTTGATTAAAAGCTCTGACAGACAAAATCGGCTCCGGGGTCTCGGACTGGGTTTGGTTGGTGTCAGTATTAACCTCGGTGGTTTTTGATTTGGGGCGCGACCACAGCCAGATGCCGAGCCCGATCAGGATCAGGACCGCAATCCCCAATGCGATTCTTCGATTCATGATCTTAAGAGACGAGCCCGATTAATTTTTGCCCCACAATTTTCAATTGTGATTTTTGCTTGCGGGCAACGAATGCGCCGACAGTCAGGAAGGCAAACAATAAACTGAGATTGGTGGTCGGCCCGGTTTTGGGCGAGATAAAGGCGCCCGCGACCGTCGGCTTGTTCACCTGGACATTGACCGTGTTGCCAAAGGTGTTGGTCATAACATTATCCAAACCGGAAGCAAAACTGGAGTTAACTTTGACGGTAAAGGTCTTGGTGACAGTAACTCCCGGGCTAATCGTTACCGCGGGCCAACTCAAGCTAAGCGCGCCCAAATTAAACGTCCCATCGCTGAAGTCTTGAAGCTGAGAAAGCTGCAGCACATCCGAAATGTCATCCTGAAAAACATAGTTGGCGGCTGGAGTGTTGCCCTGATTGGTCACGGATAAGGTATAAACGATAATGTCGCCCGGCTGAGCAACCACGGTGATGGCGTCAGCATTGCGGGTTTGGTTAAAGGCGCGTTTGCTTTGAACCAACGCAACGTTGCCACCCAAGACAGTGCCCGAAACGGTCACGGTGGCCTGGCCACTGACGGAGTTGGCGTTGTCGGCCGCAGCGTTCGCCACATTGGTCATGATCTGACCGGCAGTGGCATTAACCGTGGCGTTAAACATAATCGTGCGGCTCTGGCTGGGCGAGAGGCTGCCTAAAAATTCAGTGCTGCCGAATAAGCTCCCGGAAGCTGATCCCCCATCCACCTGGAATGAACCGGGCACGTAAGTTAACCCGGCTGGCAAAGAATCTGTCAGGCGAACATTGTTGGCGCTGGTGGTTAAGTTATTATTTCGCACAGTCAGGCGGAATTGGACCTGGTCGCCATTGTTGGCGGAAACGGAACTGGTAAAGAATCCATTGTTTGTGGTTAAGTTGCGGACTTCCTTGGTCAGGCTCAAAGTCACCTGGTTATTTTGGATGCAGGAGCCAGTCGCGTTAACGAATATACTGGCGGTGTCCGAGGTGCTGTTGGAGTTGCTGGAATTGGCAAACGCAGTATTGGTCAACGTCGCCGAATTACAGTTGAAATTGCCGCTGCCGGAGATCGTGGCCGTCAAAGTCACTATCTGGCTGGAGCCGGCATTCATCGTGCCCAAATTAAAATTAGTTGAGCCGGAATTAAGGAACATATTGCCCGGCAGGTTGTCCGTCACATTGACATTCTGGGCCTGGCTGCCATTGGCTGTGACCTGGATTTGGAACTGAATTTGATCGCTCGGATTAGCCGAAATTGATTTAACAAATACATTCTGGCCTTGCGTGACATTGCGCGCCAGTTTCACCATAGTAAGAGAGGCGTTGGCTTGAGTGCCATTTACGGTAATATTAGCAGACGCCGTGGCAGAATTCGCCGAAGAGGTGGCGTTGGCGGTGTTAGTCAGTAAAGTATTGCCCACTGAGAACTGAGAGCTATCCGCCACGGTGGCGCGGAACAGGATGGTTCTGGTTTGACCGACGCTGATGTTGCCCAATCCGATTGCGCTCAGATTGTTGCCGGCACTGGATCCATCCAGCGTCAGGCTGTTGTTACTGTAATTCAAGCGCGCTGGCAAAAAATCCGAAACACTTACGTTATTAACCGTGCCGCCTTGGACCGTCATTTGGATTTGGAATTCAACCAGGTCACTAGGGTTGGCGGAAACATTATTGGTAAACACGCTCTGGCCTTGCGTGATGTTACGCACTAATTTGGCCATGCTGATATTGCCGGCGCTACTGCAGTTATTGGTGCGGGTCACGGTCACAGTGGCAGTATCGCTGGCTAACGAAGCATTCGTCGCCTGGGCCTGAGCCGTGTTGGTCAGAGTGATCGAGCCGCAAGAGAAACTGTTTTCCCCGGCCAATGTGGCTGAGAGAGTCAGGGTCTGCGTCGCCCCGGCATTAATCGTGCCGAGATTAAAAGTCGTGGCACCGGAAGAAACCGTCATCTGGCCAGGCAGAATGTCGTTAACATTAACGTTTTGAGCTGCGGCATTGCCGCTGACTGAAACCTGGATCTGGAACTGAATCGTATCCCCCGGCGACGCATT